>OLRD01000310.1_pt1 | contig 42918 bp, 32 predicted proteins | sample 1672051 | NCBI WGS metagenome assembly OLRD01 (sample SAMEA3136640, study PRJEB25190) | human gut metagenome | biome: human gut; feature: human-associated habitat; material: faeces | place: Austria | collected 2013 | reverse complement strand
ACCGGCACCGGAAGAGCAAAAAACTGCCTGCGCCGCCGGAGAGAGTCCTCCGCGGGCCGTTTCGTTCCGGGGTCTGCGGGTGGGATGGACGGCGGGGCTATATTCTGCAAGGGAATACGCAAAAATGGAGATATTTCTTATCGCATTCTCCCGGTCTTCTGCTGGCCGCCCTTAGCGGCGCTGTCTGACGAGTGAAACGAGGAGTTTCAGCCGCGTTGGACAGCAGAAGACCGGGAGAATACGATTAGAAATACCTCCATTTTTACGTCTGACCGCGCAGAATATAGCCCCGCCGCCCATCCCTCCCGCAGACCCCGGAACGAAACGGCCCGCGGAGGACTCTCTCCGGCGGCGCTCCACTACCTCCCGCCCAACATCAACACCTACTCCCCTCCAAAAGCATCCTGCTTCACATTCGGGCTGCTCCTCTTCTCCAGGTTCACCCTCCTGTGTTCCAAAGCCGCCAGCGATATCTCAATGTCCTCCCTGGCCTCCTGGGCATTGAAGCAGCCAACCGTCACCATATCGCAGTCACGGATGGTAGCCCATGAAAAATTCAGTCCCACAAAAGGCGTACAGCGGCCCGCCGCCATGGACTTTATCGTCATGACAGGCTTTTTCGCATCATGAATGATCTGGTTGACCGTTTCGATCTCTACCTGCATCATGAATCCCATACAGTTATAAATCTGTATATAGGTCTGCACATCATATTCATTCAAATCACTGTAAACCACCAGCTCAGGCATATGCGCCGACAGTCCGGGAACCATTCCGGCATCCCGGATCATGGAGGTATAATCCCCAAGCCGTTCAATGGTACGTTTTCCCTTGTTTACCAGCTGTTCCGCGCTGGAATGATGAATCAGGCAGAGGCTTGCACCAAGCTCTTTTCCCTTGCGGATAACATCCATAGCCTCTTTTCTCGCCTGGGGATTGTCGTCCACATTAATGATGGGCGTGTCAATCATGATGAACTTTTTCCCGGTTTTCTCCGATGCCTCTTCTACCGCCCGGCAGATGACCGGCACCTGGGAAAAAGGAGCCATGATAGTATCCACTCCCGCCTCCTGGAACGTTTCCAGAATGGGAACGACCGATTCCGGATGGGCATGGGCCTTCTTGATCATATTATCTGCCGACGGGCTTGTATGGCTCCACCCGGCCAGCCAGTTTGTTCCGATTATCATTCTGGATAAAGAGATACCTTCTACTTGTGTTCTCGGCATTTGTTCCATAGTAACCCCTCCTGCCCGTTGTATCGGGCTTCACATACCAACAGGAAACCGTGTTCTGCCGCTTCCTGCATCAGCGGACTGCTTTCTGCATCTTTTCACAATAATACTGCACCAGTTCAAATTTCGCATCCGGCGCTATGCGGTGATCCGGACAGGGAATATAGCCACCCAGAGCCATAAGCGGTTTCAGACGTTCTATTTCCTGATCCACCGCCTCCCGATCCCTGGCAAATATCGTCTTATTCATACCGCCCACACCCCGCAGCTGTTTCCCGTACTTCTCCCGCCAGGGAGCAATGGAAGCATTCCAGGTTCCAACCTCAATGGGAAACATGGTATTTACTCCATTTTCCAGCCAGATGGGAATGAGGGAATCGATCATGCCGTCACAATCCACCGATACGATTTCGATTCCATAGGAGCTGGTGAGATCCGTTATCTTCTTGTACCAGGGCCCAACGAATTCCCGGAATACATCCGGCGAAATCAACGGGCCGTTCTTAAAGCAGATATCCTCCCAGAAATGGGCATAATCAAATTTCACACCGGTTTCCAGCACTTCTTTTGCACATGCATAACCCAGGCCGCACAGCGTATCCACAATTTCCCTGTATAAATCCTCATCGTCCACATACAGATAGGAAAGCTGCTCCACTCCCAGCATATTCCTCATATTCCCCATAAAGGAACCCAGATGAAGCCCCAGGGGGATTTCCCTCTCCGGCTCCTGTTTCAGCTCTTCCAGCCGCTTAAAGTCAATCCGGTCCCGGCTCATCTGCAGCTTGGGCAGATATAGCTCCTCCCAGGCTTTTCTGTCCGTCATGGAAGTTCCGATTTCCGCCGGTATGGAAACAGTTCCCGGCTTCACCTTGCAGATCAGCCCCTGCCCGTCACGGATAATCCGGCTGCCGTCAGGAAACTCCTCCAGTATTTTTTCCTCAAAAGGGGGAAACAAAAGGACTTCGGAAGAAAAACAGGAATTCCAGTTGAAATCAAATCCCAGCTTTTTCATTATGGCCTTATCCCCTTCGGAATTATCCCCGGCCTCCACATAATTTATGGCTTCCTCCCGTCCGATATGGCCTTCATCAGCCCATTTCATCACAGTTTCAGCCCAGTACCCAAAAGACACTACCGGTATTCTCGTATAATCCCGATAGGTTAATACCGCCATGGTATTTTCACGGTTATTCATTATATAACCCCTCCCGTCCGCCGTAACGGACCTGTTTTTTAGTTCTGCCGTTCCCGAAATCCCCTCTCGTACAGCGGCGATCAGATATCCCTTCCGGCCTCTTCCATCACTTCCTTCAGCCGTTTGATATAATACCGGTAATTGTCAAAGGAAGAATCCGGCGTAGCCTGATGGTCGCAGCCCGGCACGTATCCGCCGCTGCGGATAACAGGCAGTATCCGTTCGAATTCCCTGTCAATGGCCTCTTTTCCCTCTTCAATGGTAAGCTTGTTGAAGCCGCCGATAAATTTGAGCCCCGGATACAGCTGTCTGACCTTTACAATATCCATCCCCGCATTCACGTCCATCGGAAGGAATCCATCCACTCCGGCTTCGATAAAATCAGGAATCAGCCGGTTAAAATCCCCGTCCGTATCAATAAATACATTTTTAACCCCTTTTTCCTTCAGGAAAGGGAAGAGCTGCCTGTAATAATCACCCACAAACTCATTGAAAATATCAGGAGAAATCATCGGCCCGTTGCAGCCGCTGAGATCCTCCTCCAGAAGCAGTACCTCCGGCTGGATAATATCAAACACCTTATCCAGATATTCCTTATAGATATCCACCGCAAACTGGTTCATATCGTGCAGCACTTCCGGCATATCATAAAAAGCGTACATCTGCTCTTCAATGCCCATGAGCATACGGGACAGCCAGAAAAAGCCTGTCAGGCGGAACCGGATAGAATAATCCCCGGCCTCATGGCCCGCCACATATCTGCCGTAAACCTTCCGGATATTTTCATCGGTACAATAGAGAGCAAGATGCTCCCTTACCTTTTCCTTCAGGGCATTCCAATCCTCTTCCCCTGTTACCAGCGCTTTCACCTCTTCCACAAGATTGCTGTTCCTGTGGTATTTCCGGACCCAGCCATCCGTATCCAGCCGCACCATGTAAGTATCCGTTTCCTCCATCACCGTTTCATCAAAACAGGAAAACGGAATCCGGAACGCCATCCGTTTTACACCGTCAAAGCCCAGATACCGCTCGTAGGCATACACAGGATCCGACATCTGATCGCTTAAATACCGTCCCATATAGCCGTCTGCCGGTGGATACAGCCGGGAAGGGCTGTACTCCTTCGGAAGCCCCTCCTCACACCACCTGTTAATGGTCTTGTCCCACGGGAAAAAAGTCTCCAGCACCGCACCTCTTTCCGTTCTTTTTTCAAATCCCAATGTCATTAATATTCGTTCTGAATGATTCATATGACTCCCACCTTTACGCTCTTTTGGCCATTGTAGCACAGCCGCCGGATGATGGCTTGTAAAGGTCGGTGCTTTATGTGTAAAATATGGACTTTTTTCTTGAATCTTCCTTTCCGGCCCGTTATAATGGTACTTATGAATACACAGGAATATTTAATACAAAGCAGTTATATCACCACGCGCACAAGCCTTCCGCTGTTTACGGAGGAATACCACTATTCCCGCCATCCAAAAGAAGCGGCGCATTCTCATGAATTTCTGGAAATCGGAATTATTTTATCCGGCCAGGTCATTCACCATACAAAAGAGGAAAGCAGCCTGCTCACGCCGGGATGTGTATATTGTATACCCATCGGCCAAAAACACGCGCTGGAATCCGACCGGGAATTCACCATAAGGAATCTGTACCTTCTGCCCAAAATCCTGCTCACCGAAGCCTCCGGAGAAAACACTCCCATCCTGCTTCAGGATTTTTTCCTGTACTATACCGAATACAGGAAAAAACAGATTACCTATAATACCCTTTCTCCGGATCTGCTCTCCTCCGTGAGAATGCTATTTCAGTCCTACGACAATACCCCTCTCTGCGATCCGCTGCTGGACTCATTCCGTTATCACTGCCTTTTCAATATCCTCCTGATCCTGTGCAGCAGCTTTTACAGCGCCAACCAGGCACATTTTGCCAGAAAGGATGACCGTATTTACCAGATCCTCGGCCTTATCCGTGATAACCTGCCCCTGCCTACCGGAAGCCTGCTTGGGCTGATCGCCGATGAGCTGTCCCTGAATCCCCAGTACATAAACCGTCTTACAAAAAAGGAGCTGCACACCAACCTTTCCACCTTAATATTGGATACTAAAATCGAAAAAAGCTGTGAACTGCTCCTGAAAGAATATACGGTGACAGAAGTCGCCAATGCTCTGGCCTTCTATGATCACGCCCATTTTTATAAGGCCTTCCAAAGAAAGCTGGGAATAACGCCGTCCCGGTACCAAAGGAAGAACAAAGCCTTCCGGTTCGGGGACGGCAGCCCATAAGCCATCCGCCGCTTACATGCCTTTGAAATAGTTTCCGTAGGCATCCGCCGCCATAATCGCCGCATATACCTTTTCCGGTGTTACCTCAAAAGGCATATTATGAAGCGTATCCGTTTCCGCGCATGCCGCTTCCGCCACAGCCATGATCTTCTCTTTCGTCACTTCTTCCACTCCCAGCTCCTTCAAGGTCACAGGAAGTCCCACATCAATACAGAAGCCGATAACATCTTCCAGCTCATCCGCAGGCATATCCTCCAGAACAAGCTGTGTAATGGTACCGAACGCCACTTTTTCTCCGTGGTACATATGGTGGCACTCTTCCAATACGGTAAAGCCGTTATGGATGGCGTGGGCGCCTGCAAGGCCGCCGCTTTCAAAACCGATACCGGAAAGCAGGGTGTTGGCTTCAATGATCTTTTCCACAGCCGGCGTGCATGCACCGGCTTCCAGAGCCAGCTTCGCCTTCACACCCTCTTCCATCAGGGTATCAAAACACAGCTTTGCCAGAGCGTGGGCCGCCAATGTTCCATGTCCTCCCGTACAGGTGAGGGCATCCTTTGCCAATACGGCGCGGGCCTCAAAATATGTGGCAAGCGCATCTCCCATACCGGAAACAGTAAGCCTTACCGGGGACTGTGCTATCACCTCCGTATCCATGAGAACCATATCCGGATTGGAGGGAAGGAACAGATATTCTTCAAAAACGCCTTTTTCCGTATAAATAACAGAAAGAGCACTGCAGGGCGCGTCCGTAGATGCGATGGTAGGGCAGATCACCACGGGAGTATGCCTGTAATAAGCCACTGCCTTGGCAGTATCCAGAATCTTACCGCCGCCGATACCGATAACCAGATCGCAGCCTTCCTTTTCCATCACCCCGATCAGACGGTTGATTTCCGTCTTGCAGCATTCTCCGTTAAAATAATCAAATACAGTACTGCATCCGGTTTCCGCAAAGCCCGTCTCCACACGGCCGCCGATTCTTTTGTAGCCTGACTGGCTGATTAAAATCAGCGCTTTTTTGCCATAGCCTTCCGCATATTTGCCCAGCTTGGACAATTCTCCCGCCCCCTGCACATATCTGCCGGGGCTGTTCAGAATGTTTGCCATAATGTACGCCTCCTGTCAATAAATTTATTAGCCGATTAATAACACGTTACAAGGTCATTGTATAATTGCGGTATGGTGATGTCAATTCAATTTTGCGTTAATTAATACGCCTCTCCGGTGCTTTCCTTTTCTGCCGTCCACTTTACAATTACAGATAATATGATATCATAAAAAGATGGAACAATGTGAAACACTACTATTTTAAAATCAGTAAACGGGGGAATCATTGATTATGCCAAGCATAAGGGATGTAGCCAAAAAGGCGGGGGTCGGAATCGGAACGGTATCAAGGACGCTGAACGGCAGCGGTTATGTATCCGAAGAAACCAGGAAAAAAATATATTCAATTATGGAGGAAATGAATTATAATCCGGGCAGCACACTCCGGACATCATCCGGCAGGAAAACAGGTCTGGTGGGCGTAATTGTCCCGAGTCTGGAGCATCCGTTCTTTGCGAGAATGATGCGCTGTATCGAATTTGAGCTGTCCAGACATGATTATAAATGCATCGCCTGCAATACCATAGATATCATGAACCGTCAGATCGAATTCATGGATATGCTTGAAAAAAAGGCCGTGGACGGCCTGATCGCCTGTGTGGATCCTGTTCCGGGCTTTACCGGCCGTAATGGGAAAGCGATTGTGAGCATGGACAGATACTGGTCCGGGGATGTTCCTTTGATCCGCTCCGATCATGAACAGGGAGGCCGCACCGCCGCAGAAGTCTTTCTCAGGGACGGATGCCGAAAAGTCATACAGTTCTACGGAGGCCTGGACAGGAAAAAAAGCGCCAATATCCGTCATGAAGTCATGGAACAGGTCTTACGTGAAAACGGCTGTGAGGTCATATCCGTAAATATGGAATGGGATGCCATGAGTTATGCCTATAATAAAAATATCATTCTTAAGTATTGGGATATCATCAGGGACACCGACGGATGCATGACAAATGACATAGGCGCTTTGAGCTGTCTGGCCGTAGCCCGTAAAATGGGGCTTGCCATACCGGAACAGTTCAAAATTATCGGTTATGACGGAACGGAAATTACCAATCTCACCTATCCCGAGCTCTCCGTTGTGGAACAGGATTGTCCCGCATTGGCGAAGGAATGTGTGGATGCTGTACTTCAGCTGATTCAGAATAAGGAGCCTGAGAGCATGCTCCGGATAGTGCCGATTCATTGGCGCGAACGTGGAACAACTTAACTGTTCCATATAGATAAGCATAAAAAACAGCCGCTTTGAGGAAACTGCAAAGCAGCTGTTTTTTATGCTTATTTTTAACTTTTTCAATTTATCTCCGTAATTTTAACTAGTTTAAACGATTCATTTTTGTAACAATCAGACAAATCGACGGAAGTTGTCTAAATTGCAATTGACATTATCAGCAAAAGTGATATTATTTATAAATGGAACAGTTCCATACGAATTGGTTAGGTTATAGGAGGATAAGCGATGAATGCGGTGAAGAAACGTGATTTATTAAAAACCAATGCCAAGAAGACATTTAAGGCCTGGCAGCTGTATGTACTTCTCATACCCGCGCTGCTCTGGGCAATCATTTTTGCCTATTACCCGATGTACGGTGTAGTCATTGCGTTCAAGGACTACAAAATCAGGGCCGGTATCCTGGGCAGTCCCTGGGCCGATCCCTTACTGAAATATTTCCAACAGTTTTTCAGTACCAGCATTGCGCTGAACGCCATTAAAAATACCATTGTTATCAGCCTGGAAAGCCTTGTTATTGCTTTCCCCATCCCCATCATTTTTGCCCTTCTGCTGAACCAGATCCGGGGCGACAAAACCAAAAAGACCATTCAGACCATCAGCTATGCCCCCTACTTCATGTCAAACGTTGTTGTTGTCAGCATTATTTCCGTTTTTTTCGCGGCGAACGGCGTTGTAAACAACCTGGTTACAAGCGCAGGCGGCAAAGAAACCCTGTTTACCTCTCTGCCCGAATGGTTCCGGACTCTTTTTATCGGCTCCAACATCTGGCAGACCATGGGCTTTAATGCAGTCATCTTTATAGCCGCGCTGACCGCGATCAGCCCCGATTATTATGAAGCAGCCACGATAGACGGCGCTTCCCGGTTTCAGCGGATTCTGTATATCGACATTCCCATGATTCTGCCCACCATCATACTTATGCTCATCCTGCAGATCGGCAATATCATGAACGTAGGATACGAAAAGGCATACCTGATGCAGAACGGATCCAATACCATTGTGAGTGAACTGATTTCTACATATGTGTATAAGGTCGGCCTGCAGACGGCGCAGTACAGCTTTGCAACAGCCGTCGGGTTATTCAATTCCGTAGTCAACTTTATCATACTTGTTACTGCTAACTTTATAGCTAAAAAAGTGAGCGATATCAGTATTTTCTAAAAAGGGAGGAATCAGGATGAAAGGGCAGGAATTAAACAAAACAGCAAAAAATGCCGGCCATAAAACAAAAATGAAGCTATCCGTGGGTGACAGGATTTTTAATCTTGTGAATGCAGTAATCATGATAATCATTTGTCTTGTTATTGTGTATCCCATTTACTACGTAATAATCGCTTCCATAACGGATCCGGTAATCGTCAACTCCGGCAGGCCGTTGTTTTATCCGGTCAAGCTTTATCTGAACGGTTATAAAACCACACTGAGCTATACCCCTCTGTGGACCGCTTACGGAAACACCATTTCCTATACCGTTGTGGGAACACTGGTTTCCCTGTTCGCCACCATTCCGGCAGGATACGCCCTCTCCAGAAAGGATCTTCCCGGAAGACGGGGGCTGATATTCCTTTTTACCTTCACCATGTTTTTCAGCGGAGGTATCATCCCCCTGTACCTGACAATCAGAAACCTGGGAATCTACAATTCCATATGGGCCATGGTACTGCCGGTGGCAGTCTCCGCCTATAACCTGATTGTCTGCCGTTCCTTTTTTGAAGCAGGGGTTCCGGATGAGCTTCTGGAAGCTTCAAAGGTTGACGGCTGCTCGGACTTTACCTTTTTCTTTAAGATTGCAATCCCGCTTTCTTCCACCATCATCGCTGTTATGTGCCTGTTCTATGCCACGGCGATGTGGAACCAGTTCTTCAATGCGCTGATGTATCTGCAGGATGATAACAAGATGCCTCTGCAGGTTGTGCTGCGCAATCTGGTCCTGATGAATCAGGCCAACCAGATGGGCTCTTCGGGAGATGCCATGGTCACCAAGCAGAAGCTCGCCGAACAGCTGAAATATTGTATCGTTGTTGTATCAGCCGCCCCTTTGCTGATCGTATATCCTTTCATCCAGAAATATTTCGCAAAGGGTGTCACAATCGGAGCCGTCAAGGGATAAGCTCCGCGGTTAATAATATCTTCCCAATGAGCGGAAGGTATCTTTAATAAATGTATTCCAAAATTAAGGAGGAACACACATGAAAAAGAAAATCGTTTCATTACTGATCTCACTGACAATGGCAATCGGACTTCTCTCCGGCTGCGGGAGCAGCTCCACATCCGGAGGCGCTTCCGATGCGGGAGCCGTCAGCCAGACAACCGACAATCTGGAAGAAGCGGTGGCAGCCGCTTCCTCAGCCGAAGACAGCGGCCTGACGGAGGAGGAACAGGAAGCCGTGGACGCAGGCCTTATCAGCCTGGACGGCACCCTTCCCATCATCAAGGATCCGGAAGCCTTTGAAGCCAAATACGGCAAAATTTCCGCTTTGATTGTAAACTCCGCAGACAGAGTCGTTCCTGTAGAGGATCTGGAAATGTGCAAGGTATGGTTTGAAGATACCGGTATCGAATTCGAATGGCAGGCCATCCCTTCCGAAGGCGCACAGGAAAAAATCAATCTGATGCTCGCTTCCGGTGAAGAGCTTCCCGATGTATTCTGGAGCTTCGGCGACGGCAAATCCGGCAACATCGTTGTTCAGTATGCGGATCAGGATATCTTCATGCCTACCGAAGGCCTTATCAACGAATATATGCCCAACCTGAAGAAAATCCTTGATGACAGTGAAAATTACTGGTCGGAAATTACCGCTCCCGACGGACACACCTATGGTTTCCCCTACATAGAAGAAATGTACGGCCTCGTTCTTACAGGCGGCCCTCTGCTGATCAACAAAACCTGGCTGGATGAAGTCGGCAAAGAAGTACCCACCACTGTTGATGAATGGGTTGACTGCCTGAAGGCTTTCCGTGACGGCGGCGATTTAAACGGCAACGGTGCTGCCGATGAAATCCCTATGGCTACCTGGTTCGGCGCTACCGATACCTTTGGTTCCTATAACATGTTCTATCGTTTTACCGGCGCTTTCGGCTGTGCAGACTCTTACTGCGGCGGCAACGCATATGCCGATCACCTCAGGCTGATCGATGATAAGGTTACCTTTACCGCACAAGATGAAGCCTTCCGTAAAACGGCAGAATTCTTCAACATGCTTTACAACGAGGGCTTAATCTGGAACGGCTCCTTCGAAGCGGATGAAAGCGCATCCTATAAATCTTCTTTAATCAAAGAAGAGGTCGCCAGAATCGGATGCTTCGGCACCTGGACCGATCAGGAAATCACGAACCTGGATGTACATGACGAATACGTTGCCATTCCCCGTCTGCAGGGCGAAGCAGGAATGACCGGATTCGAAAACAATTATTCCGAGCTTCAGGATTCCTCCAACACCGCCATTACCACCAGCTGTAAATTCCCTCATGTAATAGCCAAATTCGTGGATTACATGGTAGGCGATCCCGCCATCTCCATCCAGTCCAACTGGGGCGCCGAAGGCTATAACTATGTAAAGGATGAAAACGGTATTTTAAGAACCCCTCTTGATGAACAGGGAAGATATCAGCCGCAGACCGAGTACACCACCTTCGGGGAAGCCCGTGTGAATTCCACCACCACACGCGGATCCATGATCGTCCTGAATGAATATTACGAAACCGTTGCAGGTTACGCCTATGATGCCGTACAGCTTCTTGAGAACCAGAAAACAAACGGCAAAGATGAAATCATGGAAGAATATGATACAATCCCCCGTGTCATGATGACCACCAGTGAATTGTCCAGACTCGCCCAGATACAGCCCACTATTTCCGATATCGTTGACAGATATATCAATCAGTGGGTAACCGGCGGCGTTACCGATGATAACTGGAATGCCTACCTTGGCGAGCTGCAGTCCGCAGGTGTGGAAGAGCTGGTATCCATTTATCAGTCAGCTGTTGACAGAAGCCGCAAATAATAAAAACAATAAATTCTTTATACCATGCATTACTATAGTCAGAAAAATAAAAAGGAGATAATCTGAACAATGCAAACAAAAAACAACTACAGACCTGTCGTTCATTTTACCCCTCCGGCAAACTGGATGAATGATCCTAACGGCATGGTATATGCAAACGGCCGATACCATCTGTTTTACCAGTATTATCCGGCGGCCCCCTACTGGGGGCCGATGCATTGGGGCCACGCCGTTACCCGGGATTTGCTCCATTGGGAGCATCTTCCCACCGCTTTGTATCCCGATGAACTGGGGTGTATCTTTTCGGGCTCCTGCGTACTGGACAGAGAAAACCTGTCCGGCTTCGGAAGCCTTGAAAATCCCCCGATGATAGCCGTTTATACCAGCCATAATACAACGACCCATCTGGAACAGCAAAGCATTGCATACAGTCTGGACTATGAACATTTTGAAAAGTATTACGGGAATCCAATCATAGCAAACGAAGGCCAGCCTGACTTCCGCGACCCCAAGGTCTTCTGGAACCCCATAAAGCAATGCTACAGCCTGGTGCTCGCGGCAGGAAAAAATGTGGAATTTTACAGCTCCCGAAATCTGAAGGACTGGGAAAAGACGGGCGAATTCCAGGCCGGAATCCATGGCCTGGGGGGAATCTGCGAATGCCCTGACTGCTTTCCCCTGCAGACGGAGGATGGGGAAAAATGGGTCCTTATTATCAGCATGATACTGCCTCCCGAAGAAACAGGGAAGGAAAATAACGCCTTTGACCGTATGTCACATATCACACAGTACTATGTAGGTTCCTTCGACGGAAATACCTTTATTGATACGGAAAAATCGGATATTCCTCTCCTGCCCGATTTCGGAACCGACAATTACGCAGCGGTGACCTTCCAGAACCTGGACGAAAAAGTCATGATCGGCTGGGCGGATAACTGGGATTATGCCGCACAGGCCCCTACCGCCGATTCAGGCTTCCGGGGCAAAATGACTCTTGCAAGAGAAATGAAGCTTGTTAAGACTGAACAGGGATACCGTCTTTCCTTTTCCTTTAAAGGAACGGAGGCCCTGGAGACCGTATCGTTCCCTCTGGCACAGGGTGATAACCGGCTGCACTCGGATTCCTTCGGGCTGAAAGCAGCCGTGAACGGCACCGGAAAAATTGTATTCCGGAACAGTTCAGGTGAATTTGTGGAAATCACAGTCACAGAAGAAGAAATAACCGTCGACCGGAGGCATGCCGGGCAGTCCTCATTCCAGCAGGATTACGAAAAAGAATCCTACGGCCTGAACCGTGCCCCGAGACAGCTCCGTGATTCTTCCGAAATAGAAATCATATTTGATAAATGTATTCTGGAGGTTCTCGCAGACAACGGTCTGACTCCATTTACAGTCAGTGTTTTCCCGCTGCAGCCCTACGAAAAAATAGGTGTGACGGGGGACATTCAGGCAAAACTGTTTTACTTATGCTAATTCCAATTATTTGTATCGCTTATCCGGAAGCCCTGGCTGTGTATTTAAAAGCCAGGGCTTCCAATGGTATCTGAAAAGATACCATTTTTATACAGACAGAAGTTCTATAGATTTCCGAATGAGTATGGTATAATAAGTTTCACTCCGAAACTCATATCTTCAGCATGCCGGAGAGCTTTGACAGTTCTGACACCCTGATTTACATACCTGTCCTCATGGAGAACTCAGACGTATGAAGAAAATACAAGTAAACTTATCTTTGAAACAGCGCCTTCTGCTTCTGCTCATCCTTGTTGCCGTCATTCTGTCAGGCATTATCATCGTGCGGCTGATCCCATACGGCAGTCAGTGCAAGACCGAAATTGCCCCCCTCGGTTTTGTGGGGACATACCATACCGATGGGTCAGAAACATCTCATCCCGCGGATAACAAGCTTGTCAGCGCCTTTCAGAGTAAAGGCATAGTCATGCAGGGATATTTTAACCGCCCGCTGTTAAAAGGGGAACATCTCTTTTTTCTTATGGAATACATGGAAGTGCATATTTCACTGAACGGCACACCTCTCTTTTCTTTCGGAACAGAAGAATCCCGTTCTCCTCTCGTCCGTTCCTCCGGAATGTCATGGGGCAGTCTGGTCATTCCCGAAGATGTTTCCTCAGCCGACGAATGGACGATTGAGCTCTCCAGCAAATATCAGAACAATTATTACAGTGCCTACCGGGATTTCATGGACAGCCTGCAAACCGGGGACAGCGGAGCCCTGGCACGGTCCATCATGCAGAAATACTGGTTTTATATCATAGGCGGACTTGTATTTTTCTTTTTAAGCATACTGCTTTTCCTGTTCGCGCTTGCGCTGTCGGTACAGGGGATAGCCATTCACCCATCCGTTTACCTTTTCTCCAGCTTTGCCATGACCAGCTGCTTTTGGATCCTGCTGAGTCCGGAGTACAGCACCCTGCTATTCGAAAACACAGCGCTTATCATGCAGCTTGAACCTTTGTGTATTCTCTCGTCCGGAGTGTTTCTGGCAGCTTATCTGGGCTCCTTTATGCAGACAAAAGCGAAACGCATCAACAATATAACTACTGCTTTTCTTTTACTGTTTATCGTTGGATTTCTGATATTGCAGCTTATGGGATTTACAGACGGCTATGAGGTACGCACCGCCATGGTCATCGTGCTTGGGCTGGCGGCTCTGGCCGAAACAGGGGAAATTTTATATGAGGAATTTCTGTGCAGGAAACATGATTTCCGTTTTTTAATGGTGCCGGGCCTGCTGTTTCTGTTCACCGCCCTTTGGGAATTTCTCAACTATGCTTTTGAATGGTTTCCGCCCGGCAGGCTGCTGTTCCCCGGATTTATCCTCCTTATGGCCGCGCAGCTCATCCATGCTATCCGCTATATCCGTTCCGCTATTCTCATGGGGCTGAAAACCCAGAAATTAGAAAATGAACTTACACAGAACCGCATATCCATCATGCTCAGCCAGATACAGCCCCATTTTTTATATAATTCTCTGCTGAGCATTAAGCAGCTCTGTGATACTCAGCCCCGGAAAGCCTCCGTTGCCCTGGAACATTTTTCTTACTTTTTAAGAGGCAGCCTGAACTCACTGTCGGACACCCGGCTCATTCCCTTTGAAAAAGAATTGAGCCATGTCAGGGATTATCTTTATTTGGAAAAAATGAGATTCGAGGAACGGCTGAATATCGAATGGGACATCACCTTCTCTGATTTTCTGCTGCCTCCTCTCACGCTCCAGCCTATTGTAGAAAATGCCATACGTTATGGCATCACCGAGCGCGAGGATGGCGGTACGCTGAGAATTCACAGCAGCAGAACATTGGAATGGGTGCGTATCACCGTAACGGATGACGGCGTGGGTTTCTCAGAAAACGAGTCCGGAACGGACGGACGCATCCACATCGGTCTGAATAATGTACGCTGGCGGCTGGAAAATCAGTGCGGCGGCACGCTTCAGCTGGAAAGCCGGCCGGAAACCGGTACAAAAGTAAGTATCATACTGCCGGTAAAGGAGGTTCCCGAATGAATATTATCGCAGTCGATGACGAACGTCTTGCGTTGGACAATGCAGTGGCACTTCTAAAAAAAGCAGCGCCTGACGCGGAAGTTAATGGATTCCTGAAATCCGCGGCAGCTTTTGCCTATCTTTCAGAGCATCATGTTGATATCGCCGTATTGGATATTAAAATGGCGGGGCTGAATGGGATTGCCCTCGCCAGGAAATGCAAGGATCTCTGCCCTGCACTCAATATTATTTTTGCCACCGGCTATTCCGAATATGCCATGGATGCTCTGAAGCTCCACGCCAGCGGCTATATCATGAAACCGATTCGTATGGAAGATTTACGGTATGAATTAGATAATTTGAGAAATCCACCCTGTCATCCATCCGGAGAATCCCGTGTCCGGGTACAGACCTTTGGAAATTTTGAATTCTTTGTGGATGGGCAGCCGGTAAAATGGCCCCGTACAAAGAGTAAGGAGTGCCTTGCCTACCTTATTGACAGGAAAGGGGCTACCGCCACTATCGCTGAAATATCTGCTGTTTTATGGGAGGACAGGCCCTATGACCGGGCTCTGCAGAACAACACACAGAAGGTGCTCTCTGATATGATGAAGGTTCTCAAGGATGCGGGTGTGCAGGATATTGTAATCAAAAGCCGCAACCGAATAGCGATTGATACGGCCAAAGTGGACTGTGATTATTACCGTTTTCTGGAAATGGATATGATGGCTGTCAATTCCTACTGCGGACAGTACATGGCGAATTACAGCTGGGCGGAACTCACCCTGGGAGAACTGGAACGGAAAACAATTTATGAATAAATAACGGAAAGGGAAGCGCGATTCCGGCAGCATTTTCATGCTGCCGGTATTTTTTTGCTTTTGCCGATAAAATCAGGAATTTGTCAGTGTATTGTCATGCTTTGTATTCTATTATTACAAGCAGGCAGGCGGCAGCTAATCAGGGCCCCCGCCTCCAACCAGAAATGTTGTACGGATGAAAAAGGAGAATCTCATGAGTACCATACGCTGCATCAATATATCGCTGGAGCTGTTCGGTGTTTTTCTGTCTCTCATACTCATTCTTTCCCTGCTGCTTTACCGCATAGAAAAGGATGCTCTCAACAGCTGTTTTCTGAAGGTTTTAATCCTGAACACTCTCCTTCTGGGCAGCGATGCAGCAGCGTGGGGGCTTAGGGGCAGACCCGGAACCGCCGCCTGGTATGGCGTACATACTGCTAATTTCCTGGTCTATGTATTAGGATATTTTCTATTGGCCGCGTTTACCGATTATCTGATGAATTACATTGCTGCCAAAGGGCCTGTTTCAAGAAAACCGGTTATCCTTATGCGGGGACTGGCCCTTACCGCCGTCCTGCTGGTGATTATATCCCAGTTCAATCATATGTACTACCTGATTGATGAAAATAATGTTTATCACAGGCAGGGACTTTTCTGGCTGTCTCAGATGTGGGGGATTTTCTGCATTGTCCTTAATGCGGGACTCTTATTCCACCACCGGAAAAAGCTTTCCGATAAGGATATTCTTGTTTTTACAGTCTATATTGCACTGCCGCTTCTGGCAATGCTGATCCAGATCTTCGTCTATGGCATTGCATTGCTGTACCTTTCCACTACCATAACCATACTGTGTATCTATTTAGGAATCCAGGAGGAGGAAGCCAACAAGCGCCGGGAAAAAGAACGGGAACTGACACAGGGGCGTATCGCCGTCATGCTCAGTCAAATTCAACCGCATTTTTTATATAATTCACTGCTGGGAATCAAACAGCTCTGCGATACGGAGCCCCGGAAAGCGTCCGATGCTTTAGTCCATTTTTCCTATTTTCTAAGAGGAAACCTGGATTCTCTTACCGATATCAGGCTGATTCCCTTCAGCAAAGAAATAAACCATGTGCAAGACTATCTCTACCTGGAAAAAATGAGGTTTGAAGAGCGTTTGAATATTGAATGGGACATTACATTTGATGATTTCTTCCTTCCGCCGCTCACACTCCAGCCCCTGGTGGAAAATGCGGTTCGTTACGGCATCACCGAACAGGAAGAGGGAGGCACCATATGGATTCAGAGCAAGCTGACATCGGATGCCGTAATCATTACCATAATCGATGACGGATGCGGGTTTGATACGGCGGAAACCAAAGCGGACGGACACACCCACATTGGTATCACAAATGTAAGGCAGAGGCTGGAAAGCCAATGCCATGCGTCACTCGCCATTATAAGTATACCGGGCGTGGGGACGAAGGCAGAAATAACCATACCATTGAAGGAGGGAATCCTGTGAAATCTATAAAAACAAAGGTAATGACACTGGTGCTTCTGTGTCTGCTGCTTTCGTCGGCTGCAATCGGAGGTACCGGAATTATCAAAACATATCATGTAGTGACGGCAGATGCCGCTCAGGCCATGAATCTGCTCTGCACAGTAAGGGCCGAGAAATTAAACCGGATATTGTCCGAAATTATGCTGTCCACAGAATCGCTGAAAAATTATGCCCTCGCTGAGTTTGAGGGTGTGGAAAAACTACAGGAAGATGCGTCCTATGCAAAAGCATTCAGTGATAAGCTGGTAGGCCCTGCCGTCAGTACCGCAGAAAATACGCAGGGTGCTGTCGCCGTGTATCTTCGGTTCAGTCCGGAGCTTACGGATTCCCAGTCCGGTTTTTTTTACAGCCGGGAACGAGGCGGCAGCGATTTTGAAAAACAGATACCTACCGATCTGTCTGTTTATGACAAAACCGATACGGAGCATGTAGGATGGTTTTATCACGCAAAGGAGAACGGAAAAGGCATTTGGATGGATCCTTATTTTAATAAAAATATCGGGGTGCAAATGATATCTTATGTGATTCCCATCTATAAGGATGGTTATTTTTTAGGTGTGGTAGGACTGGATATAAATTTTGAATATCTGCAGGAGATTGTCAGTGAAACCACCGTATACCGGACCGGGTATGCTTTTTTGACCAGCGATACCGCAAAGGTGGTATACCACAAAGACATTTCAAACGGAACCGATTTGGAAACCTACAACAATGGTGAATTTCAGGATTTTGCAGGATTGCTGAAGCAGGAACAGGAGAGCAGCGGTGACACTCTGTATTCTTATATATATAACGGAGTACCTAAAAATGCATCTTTTCTAAGTCTTGTAAACGGAATGAAATTCGTACTCACCGCCCCTGTATCAGAAATTGAAGAAAACCTAAATCAGCTCATTAAACAAGTCATTATCCAAATGCTGTTCATCCTGGCTGTAGCCGTCTGCATCAGCATTTGTGTAACACGAAAGCTGGTGAAACCGCTTATAGAATTGAATACCGCCGCACAGAAAATCGCAAATGGAGATTTGGACGTGCTGCTGACCTGCCACTCTCATGACGAAATTGGTACTCTGTCTGAAAGCTTCCGCCAGACTGTAGCTCATCTGAAACATTATATTGATTATATCAACAATCTGGCCTATCGGGATTTACTGACCGGGGTTAAAAACCGCACCGCTTATCTGGAAGCCGGAACAAAAATGGATGAAATGATCCGATTGAAAAAACCCGAATTTGCACTGGCGGTTTTTGATGTGAACAATCTGAAGGCAGTCAATGATGCTCTGGGACATGAATTTGGGGATGTATTTAAACGTGCTGACAGTATCATGTATGAAAACAAAACGGAAAAGAAAAAGGCGAAATCATGAGCGGGAAACTAATAAAATGTCTTGCTTCTTCAGCACTGCTGATTACTTTACTGTGCATTGGCGCGCTTGTTTATATACGGACAGATGAAAGCCGTTTCCATAGCGAGACGGAGCTGCAGCAAATCAACTTCCTGGGAACCTATGAGGTGGATAACAATGGAAAGCTGCTCCCTTTTAACGGTTCGATTGACGGGCTGAGCCATGACCGGCATCATGTAACGGTAACAGGAACCTTCAGCGAAGACATCCCTGCCGGCCGGCAGCTCATGCTTCGCATTGATAATCTAAAGGTAACTATTTATGCAGCAGATAAAAAGATATATTCCTTTGGGGAAAAGGGCACCTTCCCTCACTACGCCAGATCTGCCGGGAATGGATGGGACAGCCTGATCTCTCCCGGCATATCATCTGACGATTATGTCCGCATTGAGCTTGAGAATCTCTATACAAACCATTCGGATACCGCTTTTTCGGTATTCTTTCAATTCATGTACTATGGTTATGAGGGCGAACTCATCACCTCCCTTATCCGGTCAAAAGCAATGGATCTTCTGCTGGCTGTCTTTATTTTCTGTCTGGGAATCATTGCAATTGTTTATTGTATACTTCTTTATCCGCTGAAAAAAGTGGTCCGGCAGACTTTTTGCTTTGCCGGGCTGTCCCTGTCTGCCGGGCTTTGGTTTTTTATTGATTTTAATGTGCAATGTTACCTGATTCCCCTTCCGGTATTCAATAACAGCCTGGATATTGTCTGTATGATTATAACCAGCGTATTCCTTGTGTCCTATTTTATACTCCTGCTGCACACACGCTGGAAAATCCTCCTTGCCGCAGAAGCGGCGCTGGAATTTATTCTGCTGCCGGCTGCAACCGCTGCGCAGCTGATGGGTATTTATGATTATTATGATTTTTTAAACGTTATAATCGTTTTTACCATACTGGAAGGAATATCCATACCAGCTATGATACTTTATGAAAACATACGGTTTTCCGACAAAATAAACCATTCCCTCATTGATTCACTCGCTCTCGTGGCTGGGATGTTTTTACAGATTTTCGGAGAACACAGGGAAAACAAGACTTCCCTGTTCTGGTTCAAGCTCGGTTTTTTTATTTTTCTAATTCTGCAGTTCTGGCATATGGCAAAATCGGTCAAAGGGATTATTGCCGACAGTACGAAAGCCGCTCTGCTGGAAGAACAGAAGCAGGAGCTAATAGAAAAGGTACAGAAAGACCCCCTTACCGGACTTTACAATAAATCCGCCACCCAAAAACAGGTTGCCGGCGCTCTTCGCACAGGAAATCCTGACAGCCTTGCCGCATTTCTCATGATTGATATCGATTACTTCAAAAAAATCAATGATACCCTGGGACATGCCGCAGGAGATTCTGTCATTCTGATATTTGCAGGAAACCTAAGGAAACAATTCCGCGATGGGGACATCGTCGGGCGTATAGGGGGCGATGAATTTGCAGTATTTATATGGGTTCCGGACGAAGTATGGATCTGTGAAAAGGCAAGAAAAATAAACGCTGCCCTTGCGGAGAACATCACATTAGAATCGGGGGCCTGCAGCATTACGGCAAGCATCGGCATCGCATTGGCTAAATGTGAGGATGCTGAATTTGAAAGCCTGTACCATCAGGCCGACGAGGCTCTCTACCGTGCCAAAGCTGCCGGAAGAAACCAATACAGTTTATAGAGAACTTAACCCCTGTTTATTGTACGGAAAGGAGAAACTACATGCTGTTTGCAGCAGTCGATCCCAATAAAAAAGATTTGAAGCAATTGGTAAAATTCCTGAAGTCCGCATATCCGGGCTGCAAAATCGTTATGTTCTGCAATCCTCTGACAGCGGCAGGTTATGTACGCAGCCATCCCGTTGACGTACTGTTTACGGAAATCGCAATGACCGGAATGTCGGGCTTCAGACTGAAAGAGATCACGGAAAAATGCAATCCCGGCGCACTGACCGTATTTATCTCTGCCACAGCTGCCTACGCAATGGACGCACTGAACTGCCGGGTATTCGATTATATGGTAAAACCTGTTACCCCGGAAAAAACGAGAAATGCCCTGAAGGAGACAAAATTTCAGCCTTTCATCCAAAAAAACTGAATATATGCCGGAACGGTATAAGAAACACCCCGGCAGTTACCTTCTGCTGCCGGGGTGCCGGAATTTTCCGCTATTACTATCCGTCTTGCCTTCTATACCAGCGACTTATTCAGATAAGCCTCCTGCTCCGCAGTCAGGGTATCGATTTCCTTCCCCATAAAACGAAGCTTTCTTGCCGCCACATCCTCATCAATTTCCACCGGCACGTCAATCAGCATTTCGGTCATCTCTTTTCCATGCTCTACCAGATATTTCGCAGAAAGAGCCTGGATTGCAAAGCTCATATCCATGATTTCTGCAGGATGTCCGTCGCCTGCCGCCAGGTTTACAAGACGCCCTTCAGCCAGGACAAAAATCCACTGTCCGGTGGGAAGCTTGTAACCCATAATATTTTTGCGCATTTCCCTGGATTCCACGGCTATTTCACGAAGGCCCGCCATATCGATTTCGCAGTCAAAATGCCCTGCGTTGCAGAGAATGGCCCCTTCCTTCATCACCGCAAAATCCTCGGCGTCAATTACTTTATCACAGCCGGTCACCGTCACGAAGAAATCTCCGGTCTTAGCCGCTTCCTTCATGGGCATTACCTCAAAACCGTCCATAACCGCTTCAATCGCCCTTACCGGGTTGATTTCCGTCACGATTACCTTAGCGCCCAGGCCCTTTGCCCTCATGGCAACGCCCTTGCCGCACCAGCCGTATCCGGCTACTACCACGTTCTTGCCTGCCACAATCAGGTTGGTGGTACGCATCACGCCGTCCCACACCGACTGTCCCGTACCGTATCTGTTATCAAAAAAGTGCTTGCACTGTGCATTGTTCACACGGATCATGGGGAATTTCAGATCCCCTGCCTTGTTCATGGCTTCCAGACGGATAATACCTGTGGTTGTTTCCTCACAGCCGCCCAGGATGGCCGGAATCAGCTCCTGCATTTCCGTATGCACCATGTGTACCAGGTCGCCGCCGTCATCAATAATAATGTTGGGGCCTGCTGCCAGCACCGCACGGATATGTGAATTGTATTCTTCTTCCGTCGCTCCGTACCAGGCATGTACCTCCAGTCCGGCCTTTACCAGCGCTGCCGCCACATCGTCCTGTGTGGAAAGCGGGTTGGATCCCGTCACGTACATTTCTGCACCGCCTGCCGCCAGCACCTTGCACAGATATGCGGTTTTGGCTTCCAGATGCACAGAAAGGGTCACCTTCTTGCCTGCGAAGGGTTTTGTCTGACTGAATTCTTCTTCCAGCATACGAAGCAGGTCACAGTTTCTCTTTACCCACTCGATTTTCTGCTCGCCGGATCCGGCCAGGTTAATGTCTCTGATTTCGCTACTCATTATTAGTTCCTCCTAAAATTTGCAGTTTTCACCTTCCATTTACCAGCCGAATTTTTATTATAGTGATGGTCGTCTGTCCTGTCATCACTGGAGCATTCCGTACTAATGGTATCAAAGAAAACCGGAAAATGCAAGACCGCCCGCACTATATATTGTTATCTTTTTTAAACAACCCGACAAAACACTTGTTATTACGACATTTTTTATTTTGCTATCAGTTCTATCCCCCGGATATGGGAAATCAGGCCATGATCGTTGAACATCCGGATCCGGTTTTTACCCTCCTTCAGGTCGATCAGCACTTCCTTTTCTCCCACATACTCCCAGGTGGGGAATTCCCAGCCGCTGGTACTGTGCAGATAGGTATTAATCACTTCATCATCATTCGCCTGAATGGAAATATCCCTGCAGTCTCCTGCCGCATAGATGATCCGAAGGATATATCTTCCTGCCGCAGGCACCATAACCTCATTGAACCTCAATTCTGCATCCCAGCCGAGGCCGGTCGCCACTGCAGTGCCGTCCACGCAGGTGATTTCCCCTCCTCCGCAGAGATTTTCTTCCCTGATTCCATAGGCAATGGGCATAAAAGGATCATTATCAATCAGTTTCAGCTTCCATACGGCCGGCGCTTTACCGGAGATCCGCTTCATCCGGAAAGTAAAGTCCCCCGCATTAACGGGAATGATGATCTCATGTGTTATAAAGGTGCGGATCGCAGTGCTCGCAGGCATTTTCACCGTAGCCGTAAAATTGCCGCAGGTAAATTCCATGACCCAGGGTTCTTCTGCCGCATAGAACAGACGAAGAGAATAATTTTTAGTCTCCTCCGCCTTACCGTAAAACTCGGCGGCTCCATTTAATACAAAACCGGCAGTCTCTTCATCCCACTCCACCTTTTCACTGCCCTGGAGCATCTTCGCGTCTTTTCCCGGATACTCCGTATAGCTATCGCTCATATATCCGGAACAGATACCGAAGGATAAGGGCTCCAGCTTCCTCGTTATATAAACTCCGGCGCCTCCGTTCGCAAGAAGGCTCAGTTCCAGCACATCCTCTGCCCTTACCTTTCTGCAGGTCCTGGAAATCATTTCGCCCTTGGCGCTGTCTTCATAAATCTCCGCTTCATATTCACCCTCACCCAGGAAATCAAGAGAAAGGTTTACTACCTTTTTAGGTGACGTAATCACACCTATCAGCCATTCCGTATCCGTATAACGCAGAATTGCCGCATGATCACCCGGATAACCGGACAGTACCTTCACACCTTGATAATGGTTTTTGGTGCGGCGCAGAAAATCCGTCCCCTTCCATCCTTCCATAAAACGCAGGGCAAGAGCATAGTTAGTCAGGCCGGAATCGAAAACCACCGGCAGCGCCAGCTGGTGCCCCATGGTGGTATTCCTGTTTTTCAGATTGGAAAATGCCGTGGGGGTATAGTCCATAGGGCCCGCCACATTTCTTGTAAAGGGAACGGTACAGTTATGGAGGGAATTGGGCAGATCACTCCACTGGTAATGTTCCATACCCATAATGCCTTCCGCCGTCATGAAGTTCGGCCAGGTCCTCCCCTCACCCATGGGCTTCACGGAACCATGGAAGTTAATCATCAGCTTGTACTGAATCATCAGGTCCGCAAGCATATTGTACTGCCACATGGTATGCTGGGAATCATTCTCGAAAAAGTCAATCTTTAACCCATCCACACCCCAGCTTGCCCACAAAGGGATCAGTTCCTCAGCCTTTTCCCTGGTATCCAGCCGCTGCATGGCAGTCCAAATCCAGATCTGCACATTTTTTTCATGGGCATACTCACAAAGGTCCTTCACCCAGCAGGCATCCCAGCCGCAGTCCAGGGTCAGCCCTTCAAAGCCATATGCCGCCGCCATATCCACATAATTTCTGGATTCCAGGTATAGCTGGGCCCCATTCATATCCTCCCACCACGACCAGAGAGCACGCCCGGGCTTAATCCAGGAGGTATCCTCAATCACAGAAGGCGGATTCAGATTATAATTTATCGTGGAATTTACCAGTTCGTCCAGATTATCCGCTGCCACTGCGTATCTCCAGGGCGATTGGAAAGGGAGGCGCGTCTTAACAGGCTTTCCCTTTTCTTCCGGCGCAAATCCCACGGACATACATCTGTTTTCATTTCCAACCAGATGGCAGGAACAATAGCTGCCGTTTGTATTAATCACATTTGCCTCATTGAGCATAATCCACTCCCCGTCCGTTTCCGAAAAAAACAGGGACGGCATGCCAAAAGGCTGCCCGTTCATACTCTTATCCCAATTCCGCGCATTATAAGGGCCTTCATAGGTTGGAATCCAGTCCTGAAGCCAGAGCTTATCACAATTTTCCGAAATTCTGAATTCCGTATTTTCCCTTTTCACCAGAAACGTATCCTTTCCGGAAGTACTGATTTCATAGCGAAAAGCCATTCCGTCATCGAAAGCACGCAGCCTTACCGTAAATTCCGATTCATGGGCTCTGAAACACAGCGCCAATTCCTGCGCGTGATTCGTATACACCTCTTTTTTCCCCACGGGAATGGAATATTCTTCCCGAATGGAATCTCTCTCTTCTTTTTCAAAGAGCAGACCATCCGTAAAATCTCCCAAATCCGTGCAAATCCCCATGGAACTTTCCTCAATAACCTTTTTTCCATGTTTACTGACACAGTACCGCAGAGAACCATCCCCCTGCTGCTCTATCATGACCTTCAATTCTTTATTGGGTGAATCCAAAGTCCACATAATATATCGTTCCTCCTAGTTCTTCGTGTCAGGCCGCGTTATCCTTTGACGCTGCCCATTACAATACCGGTTGTGAAATATTTTTGCAGGAAAGGATAAATCATCAAAACAGGAACAGCTGCAAGAAAGATCTGCGCCGCTTTTCCGGTCCGATCCGAAATCAAACCGATCTGCCGTACATCCCGCAGCGTTTCCAAAGCCATCAGGTTCGTGGAAACCACCTGTGTCTGCAGATAAGTCTGGAGCGGATATTTCATCGGAGAATTCAGGTAAATCAAACCGTCAAACCAGGAATTCCAGTGATTTACGATGACGAACAGCGTTACGGTTGCCAATACGGGCTTGGATACGGGAAGAATAATCATCCGAAGCACCCTGAAGTTCGTGGCTCCGTCCACATAAGCCGCCTCTTCCAGCTCCTTGGGCAGGGAACGGAAGAAATTCATCAGCAGAATCGTGTTGAATACATTGACAGCATTAGGCAATACAAGGGACCATATGGAATCGATCAGCCCGGTATTGCGGACTACCATATAGGTAGGGATCAGGCCGCCGCCGATAAGCATAGGGACTACGAATACCCAGATGTAATATTTTCTTGCCGGGAATTCATGATCCAGCCGGGACAGCGGAAATGCCGCCAGCACACAGACGATCATACTGATGGGAACCGCCAGCAAAATCCTTCCCAGGGAAACGCTCAGGGATTTCCAGAATTCCGGCTTATCCGCCATATATTTGTAGGAATCCAGCGTAAAATCCACCGGAAGGAGCCCCACCTCCCCCGCCGCCACCGCGCTGCTGGAGCTGAAGGAAATCGCCAGCTGATTGAGCATCGGTAAGAGGCAGCTGATTGCAAGCAGCGTCAGAAATGCATAATTAAAAACGGTAAATATCTTCATTCCAAGTGTTTTTCTGCGCATAATGCCACCTCCTAGAACACACGATAATCGGTATATTTATAAGCAACCATATAAGAAATGCCAAGCATGGCAAAGGAAATCACCGATTTAAACAGGCCTATGGCCGTTGCCACTCCATATTGAGCATCCAGCATGCCGATTCGGTATACAAGCGTATCCAGAATATCGCCTGTACTGTAAACCTGCGGACTGTACATATTGAAAATCTGGTCAAACCCCGCATTGAAAATATTTCCCATAGCCAGAATGGACATCAGCATCACAATGGGCAGAATACCGGGCAGTGTTACATGCAGGGTCTGCTTCCAACGGTTTGCACCATCCATGACGGCCGCCTCATACAGGCTGGGATCGATCCCTGTCAACGCCGCCAGATACACGATTGTTCCGTAGCCAAACTCCTTCCAGGTATCAGTCAGAACCATCGTATAGGGAAACCATTTGGAATCCCCTAAAAAGAAAATCGGTTCCAGCCCCATCGCCGTAAATGCTTTGCCGATAACCCCGTTTGACGGGGACAATACATCCACAAAAACTCCCGCCAGTATAACCCAGCTCAAAAAATGGGGGAAATAAATCATGGTCTGAATGGTCCTCTTAAATTTCATCTTCCGGATTTCATTCAAAAGCAAAGCCACAATAACAGGAATCACTATACCCATGATAATTTTCAGAATTGCAATGTAAAAGGTATTCCATATAACCTGGTAAATATCCGGCAGATGAAACACATACTGAAAATTTTTAAGCCCCACCCATTTAGAATGGAAGAAGCCTTTGCTGGGATTAAATTTCTGAAAGGCCATAATATTCCCGGCCAGGGGAATATAGTTATAAATCAGCAGTAAAATCAGCGCCGGCATCATCATAAGATGCAGAGATCCGTTTTTAAAAAACTTTTTTGTCTTTCTGGACTTTTTCATGACATCACCCCTTATCAAAGACGGAGGAGAAAATCTCCTCCGCTTCTTTTCATTCCTTAATTCTGTTCTGCATGCCAGTCATTCACTTCCTGTGTGATTTCTTCCCCTCCGAGCTGATTCCAGTTCGCCACGAAGGAATCAAATTTATCCAGATCCCCTTCCAGAATAATATTGGTATAATCCTGCAGCTGCTGTTTCTTCAAAGTGGGAAGCATTTCCGCCATGGCCTCTGTGGGGGCCGCATAATACGCATCATTCACCACATTGCCGGAAACCCAGTAATTGTCATAGATAACGCCGAGCGAGCCGCCAGGCCCATACATTTTCAGCTGATGCCAGTTATTGTCCTTATGGTCGCCATCCAGGCTCTTACATGCCATCTCGTAATACCCTCTCTCTTCATCATTCAGGGTATCGGGATCCGCTTCGCCGTTGATAACTGCCGTTACCTTCTGTGCCGCAGTGAAATTCTTCATAGGAGGCTCGATGGATACAACAGGATACTGATATGTGCCAAACCCTTCCGGTGTGATATTGTATACCTCAGGCTCCGCTGTTTCACCGTAACTCTTTTCAAGCTGTAAATTGAGCATTTTGATAACCGCTTCCGGATGTTCGCAGTCCGCACTGATAACATAAAAATCTACTGTACTTGCAGAAAGCTGGGCCTTTGCGGGTGTTGTGCCATCCAGGGAAGGTATAGCCACCGGAACCCATTCAAACGAAGGATCCTTTATCTTTGCATCATTGATCCACGCCATATTCCAGAAATCACCGAACATCATGCCGCAGCGTCCGGCGCTGACATCCTCATTTACCTTATTGGCATCCTTTACACCGAATTCCGGATCAATCTGGCCTGCTGCATACATTTCATGCAGAGCTGCCATAGCATCCTTTACTTCAGGCTGAATGCCGCCCCATACAACCTCATCCCCCTTGTCTACCCAAATCCCGGGATAGGCATTATAAGCATTGAAAAAGCCCGTCAAATCCGCATAACCGCTGCCATAAAGATCCTTATAAACCGCCAGTCCATATGTATCATCAACACCGTTGCCGTCCGGATCCTGAGTTGTGAACGCTTCAGCGATATTTCTCATGTCCTCTACCGTCTCAGGCAGCTCCAGCCCCAGATTATCCAGCCAGTCGGTACGTACCCAAAGGACCTTTGCGGTCATCAGCGGGGAGCCGATCTTGGGAATGGCATACAGCCTTCCGTCAAAAGTTGCCGCCTGCATCGCAAGCCCTCCGTCAGAATTCAATACCTCCTTCGTAAACGGGGCAAGATTTGCTTCTGCCACCTCAGTCACATCCATAATCTGCCCGTTGTCATACATCATCTTAAGCTGAGACGCATTGACCTGCATGACATCCGGAATATCATCCGAGGTTATGGCAATATTTACCTTCTGCGCATATTGCTCCGTATTCGTGGACCATACCCAGTTCACCTTAATATTAAGCGCCTCTTCATAATAGCGGGTCCAGACATTATCCTCCAGGGAATCCCCTTCCGGAAACTGCATGCCCGCCCCCAGATTCTTTACCGAGCTGATTTCCACCGGCTCATCATAACGCGCAAACACATCCACTTCCCCTGACTCTTCCGAGCCGCTTTCCACACTGCTTTCCACATTATTTTCCGTATTCTTTTCTTCCGGCGCCGCTGTGCCGCCGTCCCCCGACTGCGATCCACAGCCCATTACTGCCGCTGCCGTCATCACCATTGCAGTTGTCAAAGCAACCAGTTTAAACTTTCTCCTCACATCAAGCCCTCCTTTTATATATTTTATATATTTAATTATAGTTTTGGCCATTTTGTTTGTATATATTGCATTCTTTATCTTTCTTGTTCTTTTTTTACCTTGTTCTTAATTTACGTTTAGCAAACAAATAAAAGGAACCATCCGTCATATTTATACTTTGTTCATTGCTATCTCAAAAAAGGGCCTGTTTCTCCCTGTTTTGTTTCTATTTTCCACTGATCGCCCGCAGCAGCGGTTTAAGTGGCTAAAGCCGCTTCGGCGTCAACGGCATCCAGCCGCTTCGGCAGTGGAGAGTATAGACAAAACTGTTTGAAACAGACCCTTATCAAGATGGCCGGGAACAGCAGATGGAACGGGCGGAGAGGAATCCCCATTTGTAATTCTCATCCTTCTACTGCATTGTTCCTTCTCCGTCTCTGTATTCCCTGGGTGTCATTTTCATAGCCTTTTTAAATACTTTGGAAAAATTAGCCGCCGTTTCATATCCCACCATCTGGGCGATTTCGCTGATCCGGTATGATGTGGTTTTTAACAGCTCACATGCGGTTTCCATCCGGATCCGCAGGATTACTTCCGTCAATGTCCTGCCGGTAAGCTCCTTAAACCGGCGCGACAAATAAGAGGGGTTCAGATGCAGCTTTTCCGATAACGTACACAGGGACAGATCCCCGTCTATATGCTCAGTCATATAAGCCATCAGCCGGCTTACAAAGGACTTTTCCAGCTCCGCCTCATTCTGCCCTCCGGCCATTCCTCCATCCTCCTCAAAATATTCAATACCAGCCATTGCGATCTGGGAATCCGCCCGCAGACGGTTGGCCGCAATATGCTTCAGTTCCTCAAACGGCTGCGAAACATGTTCCCAGTCAATCTGTTTCTCCCGGAACACGAAAGAAATGGAAATACCGAGCATCTGCCGGATCGTACGCTGAATCCCCTCTGCCATTCCTTTTACCACCGCCTGGGCATGCCGGAGATTCTCTGTTTCCACCGGCTGCAAAGCCCACATAATCACATGCTTGTCCATCCATGCGGCTTCACTTTTTACGGCATAGGAAATTTTCTCCTGCATGGCCAGGTCAATAGCAAGAGCCGTCTCTTCCGTAAGCTCCTGCGCGCTGCGTCCCGCCAGCAGCATAACAGGGAGACTTAAATTCAAATCTATTTCCACCTTTTCATACGCTCTGTCCCTGTGGCTCGTCCGCTTACTCTGATCAAAAAGCAGCGTCTGCACCATATTCCGACGAAGCATGGCCTTATAAAGACGAGTTTCCTCCTTTGTCTTCAGCAAGGTCTCCTGCATATCCATATCCCGTTCAATGGTTCGGATACATTCCCCTATCGCCTCCAACAGGAACTCATCCCCTTCGCTTTTTAAAATGTAATGAGTCACCCTTTGCCGGATTGCCTGCTGTGCATAATGAAAATCATCATAACCCGTCTGGAAAATAACATGGCACAAAGGCCATTTCTGCCGGATATTTTTTGCCAGTTCAATTCCTGTGATTCCCGGCATACAAATATCCGATACAACGATATCGAACTGGAACTCATTCAGAAGGCGCAATGCCTCTGTCCCGGAATATGCCTTATAAACATCCAGCTCATACTGAGGTGTTTCCTCCAGCATACCGGCAAGGCTGTCCGTAATCATTTCTTCATCATCCACCACTAATACCCTATACATACTCTCCCCCCTGCTCATCACTGTCTGCAGGCAGAACCAGACTGCAGACGGTTCCCCTTCCTTCTTCCGCGCTGATTTCTATTCCATATTCCTCACCGAATTTAATCTTCAGTCTCCGGTCAATATTACAGATGCCATTCTCTATGGTTTCCTCCGTCTGCCGGAAGCTTTCTTTTAAAGTCTCCAGCTCCGCCGCTGTCATTCCCACGCCGTTATCCTGTACATGAATATAAAGCTTTTCTTCCTTTCGCTCATACCAGACCCGCAGGACGCCGCCCTTCTCCACATTATTCAGTCCATGTTCAAAGGCATTTTCCAAAAGGGGATGCACAATCAGCCGGGGAACGGTAATCTTTTCAAACTCCTCCGGCAATTCTTCAAATTCCACGGTAAGCCGCCGTTTAAAACGCATCGCCTGGATCTGGGCATAACGCCTTGCATGCTCCACCTCTGTTTTCAATTCCGTATCACTCCTGGCGCTCTTTGTTATATACCGATAATATTCGGATAAATAGGAAGAAAATTCCACAATACCCTCACAGTCTTCATCCTTGGCCATCCGATAGAGCGTAAAGAAACTGTTATAAAGAAAATGCGGATTGATCTGCGACTGCAGATGCCTCAGCTCCGCCTGCTGTGTCAGCAGCTTCTGTTTATAATTAATCTCCATCTGGTTCTGCAGAGATTCCGCCATCCGGTTAAAGGCTATGTACACATATCCAAACTCATCCTCCCGCTTCTCCTCAATCCGCACCCCCAGATTCCCTGTTTCCATCCGTTCTATGGTTTTCACCAGAATTTTAATCGGGTGGCTGATAACAACATGGAGAGAATAGATATAGACTGCCATCATCAGCATTACCATCAGCAGACAGATAAAGAAAATATTCCGGTAAATCTGCAGATTCCGGTATACCGTTTGATTGGAAACATAGGCGAATAAATCCATGTTCAGGAAAGCGGAATTTATTTTAAAAACCGTATATTTCTGATGATCTTTTTCATCTGTAACCTGCTGCAGCCACTGCTCCTTCGTGCTGTTGATCCCTTCCAGATTGATATCCCTGCCCACATTCAGTTCATATTTTCCTCCGCAGTCCACCAGCTTTATCCCGCTGTCCGGATATTCACCCAGGAAATTAAGTTCTTTTTTCAGCTCCTTTTCAGACAGCCGGATGACCAGCGTAAACATTTGGGCGGTATCCATATTCACTATATTATTGGGATAGGTTGCCCCCAGGTACATGGAACCCTGATCATAAAAAATAGGGGACAGCAAAGATTTTTCCTGCATATTCTGAAATTCCTGATTCTTTTCTCCCACTAATTCCACTCCGTCCACCGAAGAAATTTTCCGGTTCATCCCCGGGATACAGACAAACACCTCATCTATATAGGTGGAGCTTTCATGCAGAATTTTCAGTCGATTCTGCATTTCCAAAAGCTTCTTCACCTGCTCGCTTTTGGTCAGGATGGGAAATGCACTGATGGTATAAAAAATAATATCGTCATTAATACATTCAAACTGCAGCTTCTGAATTCTTCTGATTTCCTCTTCCAGAGTATTGGTGAGATAAGAGGTTTTGGAATATAATGACTGGGAAATTTCATCGGTCAGCATATTATAGCCAGCCATATAGATCCCGAAATACAATAAATACACAAGTACCAGAACCACTAAAAAGGCTCTGATTACCCTGTAGAAAAAAGATTTCTTTACTAATTTTAAAACAGAAATAGCTATCCCCCCCTTTGCAGCCTATAGCCCCTTATTCAGGATTCAGAATCTGAAGGCCCGCATCTAAAGGCTGTACCAACATCCAGTACCAAAAAAGCCGCCATAAAATGGCGGCCGATTTTCGTCCTTAAAAACAGGCGTTCCCGATGATATCTGAAATCACAGCCTGGTTACAGTATAACAGAACTCTATTCTTCTGGAAAGACAGCCCTTTTACTTTTGTTCCTTCCCGTTCTCCCATTCCTCCTTTAAAAGCCGGTACTCCACCCGATCCCGCAGCTCACCATGCATCCATACTTTTTTCTTCATATCCGCTTCTTTGATCATGCCGCACTTGATCATGACATTTTCCGATCCCTTATTTTCCCTATCGCATCCCGTTGTCACCCGGCATACCCCATTCTCTTCAAAGGCAAACCGAAGCAATTCCCGGAACGCCTCCGTCATGTACCCTTTTCCCCAGAACTTTTTTCTGCTGAAATATCCGGCGTGTACCAGCTTGCCCACAGGAGTTTCTTCCAAAACCGTATAACCGGTTTCCCCGATGAGTTCCCCCGTTTCCTTATCCTCCATGCGCAGGAAATATTCCTTCCGCGGATGTGCTGTAATTGCTTCCACAGAGATCATAAGATCCTTCAGGGATTCTTCTCTGCTGTGAGTCATGATATCCGGAAGATAATACATCACCTCCGGATCGGAGAGCAAAGCATGATGGCTTTCGAAATCTTCCTGACAATGATCCCGCAGAATCATACGCGCTGTTTCCAGTTGTACAGGTGCTGTCTCTCTGTTTTTTTCTTCTGTCATTATTGCTTCCATCTCACTCCTATTCTCCCTTTCTATCCGGCATTTTCCTTGCAAATACGGTATCCATGCAATGCTTGTGAGGAATCCCGCTGCTGTTACAGTCAAAAATCACTTCCCTGCACTCCTCAATCATCCAATCCTTATAGCAGGTGAACAATTCCCCCGATGCCCAGTTCCGGGAACACAGGTCCGAGTCCGGCGGCTCCGGGATAAAGGGCTTTTCCACAAAAACATTAACCGCATGCATGCCGCCTGGAGCTGTATGCGACCGGTAATTTTCCATAATCTCATCCCGCAGCTCCGGCAGGATATGATGGAATACCCCGGAGCTGTAGATAATGTCGAAATCCTCATCCAGTCGGAAGTCCCGCAAATCCGCACGGAAGAAATCAATATCCGCCTGATGGATATCCGCCAGCCTTCTGGCTTTTTCAATTCCGGATTCTGTCACATCAAAGGCCGTGACCTGATAGCCATTTCTGGCGAAAAATACGGCATCCTTTCCTTCTCCGCAGCCCACCTCCAGAAGCCGGAGCGGCCTTGTGGGATAGTACCTGCGAAGCACTTCCATACACATTTCATTCGGCATGGTTCCCCAGTAATATTCCTTCGCATTATAGCGATCCTCATAGGGTGTTACCATTTTCTTTTTGGGGATATATCCCATCAGTGTATCGATATCCGTTTCCAGTATTCCTGCCAGCGCAGGAAGCAGGGCGATATCGGGAAGGGACTGGGCATTTTCCCATTTGGATACCGCCTGGGAAGAAATATTCAGCTTCTTAGCCAGTTCTTCCTGGGTATAGCCCTTTGATTTACGGAATCGTACAATATTATCACATAACCTGATCTCCATTTTAAATTCCTCCTGTATACAACTTGCCGGCCTCTTTACCGCTTCATTGTATCATTCCTTATCTCCGGAGAAAATAACGGCGCAATAGAAAAACCGGCAGAAATCAACTGCCGGTTGTAAAAAAGCCTACCAATGATAGGACTGCATTCTTTTTAAGGACACCAGATCATGCATCATTTCATCCGGAACCTCCTGCTCGATGCTCACAAGCGCCTGCTTCAGCTGCTCCTCATTTCCGAATCCGGAAATCGGAATGGAAGGGAATGCCGCCCGCTTTACATAGCTGTACAGAAAATCCGTAACCTTGTAGCCCTCGCTCACACACAGCTTGAGCTGCCTTAATATGGCCTCATTCGCTTCCCCGTGGTACCGTTCCTTTTGCTGGGGGGAAACCGGCTTACCTGCCATTCTTTTGGAGAAATAGCCTCCGGCCAAACACATATAGGCCATAAAGCTCAGGCCGGTTTGTTTTTCATACTGGTAATACGCATCATCCAGGATGGTGAGCTGCGGTTCCACCAATGTTTCCGGAACCACATCGGCCAGGACAAACATCATCTGGTTACAGGCAAATCCATGCAGCCCATGCTCTCTGGCGTAAGCATCCGCTTCCTTCAGACGATCCAGGCTCCAGTTGGAGCAGCCGTAATAACGCAGGCGCCCTCTGCGGACCTCTTCCTCAAGGGCTTCCAGCAGCTCTCCTGCCGGCACCTGCGGATTATCCCTGTGCAGGAAGTACAGATCCACGTAATCCGTCTGCAGCTGGCTCAGACTTTCTTCCACATCTTTATGAAGATTCCCGGGATCTACCCGTGAGCACAGCATATTATCAATGGGAGGATGACAGCCTTTGCTTGAAAGGATCACCTGATCCCTTTTTCCCTTAAGCCATTCCCCAATGACCTTTTCACTGCGTCCTCTTTCATCACAGGCCCAATCACCGTAAACGTGCGCAGTGTCGATAAAATTCCCCCCGCCGTCCAGAAAGATATCCATCTGCCGGAAAGCTTCCTCCCGGCTCTTTTTTGTGCCGAAATCCGCGGTCCCCAGACATAGCTGCGAAACCTGCAGATCCGTATTAGTCAGACTGACTCTGTCCATTGTGTAACCCCTTTCCCCTAACTGTATGTTAATGATATTACATTTTATCATTGTATGACCGAAAGAGGAAGGGGGAGAATATTATTTCCAACTTACTTCGCGTTCATTTTCTTTATAATTTCCAATATTTCCTGCCAGTCCCGCACTCCCGTATCCTTTGCCCATTCCGCATAAGCCTGTATCATCTGCCTGCGGATCTCAGGAAACTGTTCCGATATATCCGTAAGCTCCGTCCTGTCCGTTTCCATATCATACAAAGCAAAATCTTCCGGGTAGCATCTGACCAGTTTATATTTTCCGATACGGACTCCGCAGTTTCCTTCGTGTTCCCAGAAGATAGGCTTCTCCCTTTTCCATTCCGTCCACAAGCTCGGCAGGAAGCTTTCTCCTGCGGGAGGATAAATCGTTTTACCGTTTCGGCTATACGGATATTCTGCTTCCGCAAGATCAAGAACGGTTGGCATTATATCTACAAAATGTATGGGTGTATCCACAATCCTCCCTGGATTTTCAATGTGTTTTCCCCATGACACCACGCAGGGAGCCGCGATTCCGCCTTCCTGGATCCAGTGTTTGAACAGACGGAATGGCGTATTGCTGGCATTTGCCCAAGGCAGGCCATAACTCATATAGGTATCTTCTCCTCCGGGCCTCCTTCGTGTATCATTTCCTACCTCTATCGGCTTCCCATCAAGTGTTTTCTCCGAAGCATACTGCAAAATCCAGCCATCTTGAGGAAGTTCCTCCGCACAAGCTCCATTATCTGAGGTAAAAAGTACAAATGTGTCATCTGCAATCCCCAGCTGCTCAAGCTTACTCTGAATTCTACCGACAGCGCGATCCATTTCTTCCACCTGGGCCGCATATACAGCCATTTTGATATCCTCCCATTTTTTATCCGGGACATCATCCCAGGCGGGGGCTCCGCTGTCACGTGGCGATATATTCCAAATGTCCTTTACAATTCCCATTTCCACCTGTTTACGATAACGGCTTTTGCGAATTTCATCCCATCCTGACATATACTTTCCTTCGTAAGAAGCAATATCCTGTTCCCTTGCATGCAATGGCCAGTGCGGAGCATTAAAGGAGACATAGAGGAAAAATGGTTTTTCATCTTCAGCAAACCGTTCTAAAGTCCGGCATGCCTTTTCACCAATTTTCTCAGTATAATAAAAATCATCCTCCGGCTTAATATCAATCCATTTTCCGTTCTCCATCAAAGTTACCGGATTATAATAGTTGCCCGCTCCCTCCAACGTTCCATAAAAATAATCGAAGCCTCTCTGCATGGGAGTTGGATAACCTTCTCTTCCCGCCTTTTCCAAAGCTTCTCTGGTCTTGGCATATCCTCCTCCCACATGCCATTTTCCGATCATACCCGTTTGATAACCTTTCGCTTTTACCCCTTCGGCCAGGGTAATACATCTATCATTCAGGTATCCCTGATATTCCTGTACTCCCAGGTTTTCCATCATCAGGCCGATACCGGCCTGATGAGGATACAATCCCGTGAGCAGGGATGCTCTGCTCGGACAGCATCTGGCATTATTGTACATATGACTGTACCTGATTCCCTTTTCTGCCATAGTATCCAGACAGGGGGTATATATCTCCGATCCAAAGCAGCCGATATCTGAAAAACCCATATCATCTGCTAACATGATAATTATATTTGCTTTATTAGTCATATGTCTGCTGCCTCTCTCAATTTTGTGCATCCAGCTCCGCCCTTGCAGCCTCTGCCGCATCCTTCAGCGCCTGTTCCGGTTCCTTTACCCCATTCATGATTTCTTCGTATGCCTGAACTTCATATTTGGTGACAATGGATACCCAACCGCTGACAGGACGCCCTGTACCTTTTTCCACACATTGCATTACTACCTTGTTTAGTTCAGGATTCTCCTGAACATATTTGTCCGACAAAGATTTCCGTACTGGTATATTACCGAATTTCTCATATCTTTCCCACATCTCGTCCGAATCATAAAAATATTTGGCAAATTCCCATGCGGCATCTTTATTTTTACAGGTTTCACTGATAGCCATTACCCGGTATCCGGTAAAAGATGCTTCTTCTCCGCCGTTCAAATACGGGAAAAATCCAATCTTTTCTTCCAGAGACGGATCTTCTGCCAACATCTTCTTAGCTGTATCCAGATAGGTAATGCCCATAGCACTCTTTCCTGATACAACCGGATCGTCCGTTCCTCTCTGATAGGTAACGGTAAGCTTTTCGTCTACAAATTTTTTCAGGAATTCCATAGCTTTTACAGCGCTTTCCTGGTCGATACAGATTTCCTCTTTTTCTGAATCTATAATTACATTCCCGGCCTGCCTCATAAATACTTCCATCAAGGTTACATTGGGATCTGAAATAGGAACATCAAACCCGCCGCGTTCTACATTTCCGCTTGCATCCAATACAGCCAGTTTTTTCGCATATTCATATAGTTCATCCCATGTTTTAGGAGGCTTACTGGGATCCAGACCAGCTTCCTCAAAATAATCCTTTCGGTACATTACCAGCTCGGGCACTGGAAATCCACCTATGCCATAACTAATTCCCTGATATTTTCCAATATTAATACTGGCATCAAAAATGTCTTCTTTATCCTTCCAATCTCCAAGATAGGGAGACAGGTCCGTAAAATCCCCTAAGGCTGCCCTCTGTGCAAAGGTATTAAGCGGACACAATATTACATCAGGATATGTATTGCTCAGCATAGCAGCATTCAGCTTCGTATCCATATCCTGCCAGTCACCTCCAAGTAACATCTCCACTGTAATGCCTGGATTCTTACTTTCAAAATTCGCTATCAATTTTTCATAATATTCCAGCCTCTGTTCATCCCCAGCTTCTGTAGTCAGAAACGTAAGGTGTACCTGTTCCTTATCCTGCCTTACCGGTTCCTGCTGTATACCGCTGGCCTTCTGATTTCCACAGCCAGCCAACATTGATACTGTCATCAAACCTGCCGTCAAAAGTGCAATACCTCTTTTCATATCATTCCCTCCATTAATCCTTTAATCCTGTTGTTGCAATTCCTTCTATAAAATATTTCTGCAAAAATAAAAACAAAATAATAATAGGTAAAATAATCACCGCAGTGGCTGCCATAGTATACTGCCACTCATTTCCAGCTTCATTACGGAACCGGGACAGAGCCAGCTGTACCGTATAGAACTTGTCTTTCTGTGTCATCAAAAGAGGCCATATATAATCATTCCAGGTAGCTGTGGCTCTTAATACCACCATTGTGGCAATGGCCGGTTTGGACAACGGCATATAAATACGCACATAGGTTCCAAATCTGGAAAGCCCGTCAATTCTGGCAGCGTCATCCAGCGAATCAGGAAAATTAAGCATGAACTGGCGGAATAAAAATACGCCAAAAGCTCCTGACAGATAAATCAGAATCAGTCCCTGTGTGGTATTCAGAAGTCCTGATCCCCCCATGCCAAAGAAATTGTTTCCTCCTGCAAACGGAATATATTTCATAATGACATAGGCCGGAAGCATGGTTACCTGGGCTGGAACAATCATCCCAAGAAGCGCTGCTCCGAAAAGAACATCCCTTCCCTTAAACTGCAGCCTGGCAAATGCGTAACCCGCCATGGAATTTATCAATACTGCCACAGCCGTACTAATTGCGGTAATAGAGAAAGAATTCCAGAAATATCTTCCCCATCTCCCTGACTTGAATAACTCCACATAGTTCTCCAGGCGGATTTTTTCCGGTAACAGGTGGAACACCGGAGATTTGATTTCCGTATAGCTTTTTAAAGATGTGCTAATCATCATAAAGAAAGGAAAACATACCACCAGGCATAAAAGTAAAAGCAGGATACCCCTTAGAATCTCCTTTCCCGGTATCTTTTTCTTATTCATTTTCGCTCCCATCTGCGCAGTTAAAATGCACGTATCTATTTCCCCCTCGCTAATTTCCGGTATCATTTCCCTGGCTTCCGAAGCGGAAGCTTAAAAAGGTGAACAACAGCACAAATACGGAAAGTACCATTGCAATAGCTGAGCCGTATCCAACTTTATATTCTGTAAAGCTGCGAGTATATATCTGATGTACCAATGTGGTGGTGGAGTTTAACGGCCCTCCGCTTGTCATAACAGTTACGGATTCAAAAACATTAAATGAATTAATAATGTTGGTAATAAAAACAAAAAATATGATTGGCTGTATCATAGGAATCGTTATATATCTGATTTTCGTCCAGCCCTTTGCCCCGTCCATTGCCGCCGCCTCATATAAAGATGCGGGTACTCCCTGCAGCGCTGCAAGGAACAGCACCATATTATAGCCAATCCCCTTCCATACATTCATCGCAATAATGCAGGGAAGCGCCGTTGATTTCTGCAGCAGCCAATTCACCGGCTGTAATCCCAAAGCCTTCAGAATTTCATTGAACACTCCTCCGCTGGGCTCATACATCCACAGCCAAATCATTGCTGCTACCACCATTGAGGTCACATAAGGAATATACATACAGGAGCGGGTAAACTTCGTCACCCAACTGTTCCGGTTCAAAAATACCGCCAGGAAAAAGCTGATAATCATGGTGAAAATAACATTAAAAACGGTATAAAACAAGGTGTTTTTAAACGCGATCCCAAACAGTTTATCTTTGAACAAATCCCTGTAATTACGGAGGCCCACAAAAGTGATTTCTCTCATGTTGTAATTGGTAAAGCTCAAAAAAATATTAATGATTATCGGAATAATTACAAAAAGTGTAAGCAGGATAAAAAATGGGGCGATCATGGCATAACCTGTCAGGCCTTCCAAACCCTTTTTCCTGTGTTTTTTCTTTATTTCTCTCAATCCTCCCACTCCCTGTTCTTTATTTTTGTTACCTTTATACCGGTATCTCTTACAGGCTGCATTTATAGTTGGCCAAACCGCAGTCATAGATAAAAATATCTGTACACTTATCATAGCAAAGTGTACAGATAACTATTAGGAAAATATCCGTGATATTTATAACATATTTTAGCTACATTACAGCCTCTGTTATTTCTATTGCACATATTTTAGCCTGAATTATACTTTTTTCGGTTCCTTCTGGATATCAGAAGGAGTTTTGCCTGTCAGTCTGCGGAATACCCTGCAAAAATAACTGACTTCATGATATCCAACCATATCCCCTACATCCGCCACGGAATACCGGCCCTGCTTTAATAATTCCGCCGCCTTCTGGATCCGCTGTCTGTTCAGGTAACTGCTGAAGTTCTCCCCTGTATGGCTCTTAAACATCTGAGAAAGGTAACTGTAATTAACATGATAATTTTCCGAAAGCATTTTTAATGTAAGCTCCTCACCAATATGGGCATTTACATACTCATAAATTTCCATAAACAAAGGATTAGCGGAGCGTATGTATTCCTGTTCATCCATCCCTGTCAATTCCCTGATCATCCGCCGGAAAGAAATACAGAAGCCTTCGTAATCCCTGCATGCTCCCAATTCCCGGAAATACTGCATTTTTTTAAGCCTCTCGCTGCTGCTTTCTTCTTCCCTGCGCAGATTAACCATAAGAATATGCAGTATCCCTTCTGCTGACTTAAACAGATTGTACGGTTCCATATAACCGTTCTCAACAGCTGCAGCCAGCAAATCATCGGCAATCCCCATAATTTCCTGCATATTATTAACCATACAGGCATAACGGAGTTTTTCCCCGTTTACGCTCCATTGCATGCCCTCCATCCTGCTTTCATTACAGTCAAAACAGGAATTATCACCAAGATAAAAGCAATAAGCAATTCCTTCCTCAGATACCGCCCTGGAAACAGAAAGCATCGTAGGGTGCGATACCCTCTGTCCCACAGACAAGCGGAATGTGATTTCGTCCTCTTCAGCACTCACATCATATAAAATCATGCGCAGTTTTTCTGCCAGTCCTTTTTGCCATGGTGCAACAGCAAATAACCGTCCTCCGCTCTCCTGCAGACCCAAAAGCCCCGTTTTTGCTTCCTCCAAAAAGCTCCCCATTTTTTTCAGCAGGAGTAGCTTTTCCTCCCCCCGCAATTCTCTGCTTCCCTTATAAAAATCAACAGTACAGACCGCATAATCTCCTTTCCAGGGTATTTCCAATCTCTCTACATTCTTCAGAGCATCTTCTTCATTCACGGAAGCATCAAATAACAGACGTTTAAAAAATGCCCGCCGCTCCCGTTCTTTCTCATCTATATCCACATTCCCGTCGTTCTGTTTTCTTTGTGCAATACTATCCCTGAGCTTATTCACCACTTCAAGAAGGCTGTTAAAATCTATCTGTGCTTTGAGCAAATAATCTGCCGCGCCAGCCTTCATCGCCTTCTTTACATACTGAAAATCGCTGTAATTGCTTAAAACGATAACCTCTGTCTGGGGATAGGTTTCCTTTACCTTTTCTATTAATGCAACTCCATCCATAACTGGCATCATAATATCCGTGATAATAATGTCCGGGCACTCGGTTTCCATATGTGCAAGGGCTTCCTTCCCATTTGACGCACTACCAATAAGATGAAGTCCATTTTCTTCCCAATCACCCAGAATTTCCAATCCCTGACGCAGAATTGGCTCATCCTCCACAATTAATATTTTCTGTTTCAGACTGTTGTTCATCTTTTCCTTCTTCCCCCTCATCTGCTACAAACGGCAGATGAACCTCAACCGTAGTCCCGTTACCCGGCTGGCTGTAAATCACCAGGCCATAATCTTTTCCATATAAAGCCCGTATACGCTGCTGCACATTGGCAATTCCGATACCAGAAAAATTTCCTTCCCGTTTTCCATCAGCCAAAAGGCTCTCCGCCTCCCCCGGTTCCATTCCCATACCGTTATCACTTATCTCAATACAAATTCCTTGTTCTTCCCGCCTTGCATAAATCATTATCACTCCCGGAGAGCCCAATGGCGCTATTCCATGAATGATTGCATTTTCTACAACAGGCTGGAGCAAAAGCTTCAGTATTCTGCATCCTTCAGTCTCCGGTTCTGCATAAATGCTTTCCTTCAAAGTATTCCCATACCGGATATTCTGAATATTAATGTATTGTTTTACCCCTTCAAGCTCCTCCTGCAGAGTCACCGTAGTCCGGATATCCCCAACAGTCATCCTGAGAAGCCCTATCAAAGACTGTGTCATCACTTTAATTTTAGCATTTTCTCCCATCTGTGATAAATAGGAGATCGATTCCAATGTATTATACAGAAAATGCGGCCTTATCTGTGCCTGCATGGCTTTCAGTTCAGCACTTCTGAGAAGCTGCTGCTGGTAGACAAGATCCCTCATGTATATTTTCAGGTCTTCTACCATCATGTTAAATCCATCCGCAAGTACCTTAATCTCATCCTCACGCCGATAGTCCATATGCATGGAAAAGCTTCCCTTTGTAACCTGTGTCATACACTGTTCCAGCTGACGTATTGGCCTTCCGAAGTAAATCATTAACCCCCAGGTCAGAGCAATCGTAAGCCCTATCATAAGAATAATAAAAATAGCAAGCACCATTCGCAGCCAAAATACTTCTTCCGTCATCTGTTTCAGCGGAACCATATCCACAATCCACCAATTCGTCCCTGCAATCTGCTTTTTCAGAACCATATAATCCGTATTATCCAGACGTACTTTTTTATCAAGTCCGCTTTCCAATTCCTCAGCGGCGATTTTATATCTGTCTAAAAATGCTTCGCCAAGCTGCTCTCTCTCACTGCTTGAAGCGATTGTTCCATATTCGTCAACAATACAGATAGTATTATTCAGATTTAAAGTACCCTTATAAATATCATAGAATACTTTTTCATCCGTTTCCGCCACAATGTAATACAAAATCCGGTTATGGCTGTCTTCCACCGCCTTTACAGCGCTAATCACATTTCTCCCCGCATTGTTCTTGCCAATTCCCCTGACTCCGCCTTCCCATATTATACTGCGGCTATCACTCAGCTGGGAAAAATAGGGTTTTTCCTCCAACCAGCTGATATCCAGTCCATCCGCCACAGTCCCATAAATATTTCCATCCGCGTCAAATAAAATAATATTACAGTTATTCAGGGGCTGTGTATTTTTGGTCTGTCTCACAATCTCATTCGCTGAAGCCTGCTTCTTTATAAAATCATACTCTGTCGTATATTTTTCTTCGAAAAGCCTCTTTAAATTTTCATCATAGTAAAGGGAAGCTATGATTGCCAGATTTTTTTGTATCTCTGAATCAATACTCTTGCTGATCTGCCATACCACATCCTTATGAGTATTATAAACATTCTTGGTTATAGCATGTTTGGCAGAAGCATAAGAAACAGTCCCCATAAAAATAGCCGTAATGCTCCCCAAAAGTACAAACAACACTGCAACTTTTAAAAGAATACTTTTTTTCCAGTTCATAACTTCCCCCGTTCTTCTTCCGGCATTATAAATGTTATAACATTCTATTCTTCTATTGTAAATGAAGAATAGTGTGCCGATAATTCCGCAACCATAATTTGCTTGTAATTTCATTGATTTCCCTTCATAATATGAGTGATGCTCCACGAACTGATACTATATATTAGAAACAGTTCAGAATCACTCTCCGCTCACTGGAGCTGCTTTTCCCTCCTGGCCTG
>OLRD01000303.1_pt1 | contig 43375 bp, 34 predicted proteins | sample 1672051 | NCBI WGS metagenome assembly OLRD01 (sample SAMEA3136640, study PRJEB25190) | human gut metagenome | biome: human gut; feature: human-associated habitat; material: faeces | place: Austria | collected 2013 | reverse complement strand
GTTTGTGTGGTAACTTCATTCTACCAGAGCCTGCAAGCTATGTCTTCTTTTATGCTTTTTTTCAATTTGCGCAAGTTATTGTACATTATCTGCTAATTTTACAGGATGCAATACTTAGCCATATAGTCTTCCATGACGGGAATGTCCTGAATAAAATAGTTATTATGTTTCATCAAAATTAAGACGTTCTTCTTCAACTACAAGCGGTCGATTCATAATGCGTGTATTCATTGCCATAATGTACTCTCCCATGAAACCAAGGAATCCCAACTGGATTCCACCCATAAAGAAAATAGCTATCATCATAGGCGCATAACCCATTGTAAAACTATTCCAAAAACAAATTTTAGCTATCAAATATATTAGCCCAATAAGGAAACTAATTCCTGCCGAAATAAATCCGATAAATGTTGCTAAACGCAGCCCAACTTTTGTATAGCTCGTAAAGCTTAGCATAGCAGCGTCATAAAGACTATACCAGTTATTATGCGTTTTGCCGGCACGACGTTGCGGCTGTGTATATTCAATTTCTTTTCGTTCAGGGCCAAGCTCCGCCACAATTCCTCGAATAAACGGAGTAGGATCCTTCAAATCCCGCATTGTTTGCACAAAGCTGGAATCATAAAGTCCAAAGCCCGTGAACTGCTCTATTTGCTCACAGCTGCTCATCTTTTTGATAAGTTTATAATAGCAACCTCGCAAAAAATACACAAATGGATTTTCTTTGCTTTCGGTTTTACGCCCTATTACGATCTTATAGCCCTTTTCCCATTCTGACACAAACTGTGGGATCATCTCCACCGGGTCCTGAAAATCAGCGCACATGGTAATGGTGCAGTCTCCTGTAGTTTGCAGGATGCCATAATAGGGGCTGTTGAACTGTCCAAAGTTCTTTGCATTAAAAATGGCCTTGACGCGGGGATCCTCTTTGCAGATTTCCCGGATAATCTCCCGCGTTCTGTCTTGACTCTTGTTGTCAATAAAGAGGATCTCATAGTCATAGTTTGGGCAGCTACGAAGCAGCTCGTCACGAACAGCCTCATAAATTGGTCTGGCGTTTTCTTCCTCGTTATAGCAAGGAATCATGACAGAAATTTTTTTCATGATGACTCATATCTCCATTTAATTCGATTTTGCATCGTTTGCTTTCCTGAAGTTTTTCTGCGCCCATCCCACAGTCTCTTGTATTCCATCTTCAAAGGAATATTCTGGAACGAATCCAGTATCCGCCGTTAAGCTTGAAATATCCGCTTCCAGATGCATCACCTGATTGGGATAATAAGGCAGTTCTCCAATGCCCAATTCAATCTGCGGATCCACCGCATCGCGGATTGCCTCGATGTACTCCCGCAGACGCCTGGTCTTTCCGCTGCCAAAGCAGTAAACTGCGCCGTCCTTCCCCTGCTCCGCAATCATTCGAAAAGCACGGGCAGCATCTTTATTATAAATATAGTCCCAAATCTGATCGCCTTTGGTAAACTGTACACGCTGACCATCCAGCATTTTGAGAATGGTGCTCATTACCATGGTGTGTGCCTTATCGTGGGGACCATATATGGAGAGAATCCGAACCCAATTATGGCGAATCCCATATTCTTTGCATTTGAGCCTTGTCATTTGACCCGCTGCCAATTTTGCAACTCCGTAACCGTTATCCGGGTTACAGGGTGTATCGGGATGCAAAACCCCATTTACATGTCCGAATTCACTTTGACTTCCGGCACCAATAAACACCTTACACCCAAGTTTCTTAGCTAGTTCAACTGCATCAAGACTATATTGAATATTTTTGGTTTGCGTTGAAAGATCCATTCGAGCAGCACCAAAGGATCCGTCCCAACCAAAGTGATAGAACACATCATAATCAGCAGGCAATTTTCTTTCAAGAGACTGTAACTGATCCAAATTACATTCTAATACTTTAACAAACGGACTTTGGGGAATTTCTGTTATATTTTGTGAATTCTCTCGGCAAACCGCTGTTACGTAAATATCATGTGCAATTAATTCTTCTATCAGAGAAACACCCACAGCTCCTGTTGGGCCTGTAATGATAACTTTTTTCATTGACATTGATTTCTCCCATTCTAGGTTCAGAGCAGCAGCTGACGGAGTTGCTCCACATTTTTGGCTTGCTGGAGCCACTCGGCGCTTCCTTCATCTGGAGCGCTTCCCTGTCCCCAAGTCACAAATACACAGGGAATCCCCGCATTTTGCGCAGTTTGAACATCGCTTTCGCCGTCACCCACATAAACTGCATGCTCCAAACTGCAACCTGTTTGCTCTGCAATCAGCTTTACACCCGCAGGATCCGGCTTAGAAGGACGGGACTCCAGATATCCAACAACACTGTCAAAGAACCTCGCAGGAAAAATCTTTTCAGTCATATCGTCTAGGAGAACCTGTCCCTTATTGGAGTTCACCGCAAGCTTACAGCCATTCTTCTTCAGGTCTTGAAGCAGTTCCATCATTCCCTCATAGGGCTTACTATTGGGCTTGCTAGATGCCAAATACAACGATCTGTAGCATGTTTTCACCCGATCTATGTTCTCCTGCGTTACCTGATCAGCAGGCAACATCTTGGATACTACCGTTTCCAAGTTCCCACCGGCGAAGCTACCAAAGCGCTCCAGCGGATGCTGTGGCAACCCGCAGTTTTTCAGCGCCTGATTAAAACAAATTCCCACATCGGTAATGGTATCCACCAGAGTTCCGTCAAAATCAAAAATAATCAGTCGATAGCGCATGTCTCTTTTATCCATGGTAGTGATTCGCTGCATATTCATCTCGAGACAGGAACGGAAACATATCATCCATAGACGGGGATACAATTCTACCATCCGGCAGCACCTTTGAGGATAGCTTCGGAACAAAATTCTGGTTTGGATCCACCACCACATTGCAGAGAACCGGCCCCTCCGCCTGGAGTGTCTGTTCCAATTTTTGGTTCAACTCCGCCTCTGATTTAATCTCAAAATACGCAAGCCCAAAGGCCGCTGCCAGTTTCTCAAAGTCCGGGAATCCCACGCCGCTTGTGCGGTCCAAACCCACTAGCTGATTGTGGAACAGATTTCTCTGGGTTTGGCGGATAGAGTGATAGCCATCATTGTTGAGAACAAACAGCTTCACATCCAGCCGATTAAACGCAATGGTCTCCAGCTCCTGCAGGTTCATCATCAGGCTACCATCACCATCAATGCACAGGACGCGGCCCTTTCCCTGTCTTGCAACTGCAGCGCCAAGAGCTGCTGGCATACCATAGCCCATGGCCGCACAGCCGGAATTGGTAAACATTCTCTGTCCCTGCTTGATCTTTGCTCCCTGGAAAGTCATAACACAGGCGCTTCCATTGCCCAGCGTTAGAACATCTTGCTCATTCATCTGCGCAAACATCGCGTCTACAAAGACATAGGGATTCAGTGGCCCAATCTGCGTATGATATTCCGGCAGACAGGCAGGATACTTATTCACCATCATCTGACACCACTTCACCCATTTTTCATGCTCCACATTGGGAGTATAGTCCTCCTTCAACAACATCTCCAGCAACTGATGTACGTCACCATGAATAGGCATGTCTGGGACGAAGGTTGGCTTTTTTAGCTCTTCTTCATCGATATCTACCATAATTTTGTAAGCATTTTTTCCGAAATCATTTTTGTTATACGTGATAGTACGGATGTTCATCCTGCTGCCAAGGGTGATAAGCAGATCGCAGCTCTGCACAATAAAGCTGCTACCGCGCGTTCCCTCTCTACTAGGGGAACCAGCATAATAGGGATTGTCATATGCAACCAAATCTCCGCTATTCCAGGCAACCGCAACCGGTATCTTCAATTTCTCAACCAGCCGTAGCAGTAGCTTCACAGAATAAGAGAGTCGAACACCGGTACCCGCAAAAATAAGCGGTGCCTTCGCTTTTTTAATTTTATCCAAAATAGCTTGCGGCACATCTGCCGGAATCTGCGGTATCTCTGCTTCCGCCTTATCCACCTGCGGATCAAAGTGCCGCAGGTGGGTTTCATCAACCTGAGAGCCCTGTACATCCAGCGGAATATCCAGCCATACGGGACCCTTTCGGCCATGATTTGCCAGATACCATGCTTTCTCCAGATGGTAGGCAATATCGTTGGCCTCTGTAACCATCACCGCGTATTTCGTCATATTCGCCACAGAATGGATGATATCAAACTCCTGATCGCCGTATTGACGCAGATGCAACTCCGGGACTGACCACATGGTAGTCTCGCGTTTTACCTGCCCAGATACCACAAACATAGGAATCGAGTCCAGCCAGCCGCCCATGACGCCTGTAATAGCATTCGTTCCTCCCGGTCCGCTGGTCACGCACACACTGGCGATCTTTCCGGTAACACGTGCATAGGCTTCCGCCGCAATGGCGCAACCCTGCTCATTGTGATTATAGATGGTCTGGATACTTTTATGATGTCCAAGGGCATCATTCAGGTGCATGGCCCCGCCGCCTGTGACCATAAAGTTATGCTCCACCCCATGGTTTACTAAAAACTCAGCAACATACTGCGCAACTTTCATGTTATCCTCCATAATGAGACGTTGTTATAAACAAAATATTGATCTGATCCTTGATGTTCTCAAAGAACGCTCTTCCGCTTTCATTCAGCGAATCCGCCTTTGCCTTCACAAAGCTATACTCCATGTTCACATCGAAAAAGTTCACATTGTCTGCCGTATAACCGTCGAAGCCCGCCAAGGCGATCTTCTTCACGCCGACATTGAGCAGCAACCGGATCATCATCATCATCGAGTTATCCGGGAACTCCGCAGTTTCGTCAATCAGCTGCGCATAATTTACAGTCCGTACATTCTTTTCATCTACAAGCCGGATATTCGATGTAACAATCAGTGGTAAATTTTTATTCTCAGGGTTACGCAATTTATTGGACATCTGCAGATAGCGTCTGGAATTTGTTAGAAACACCGCATCTGGGCGAAGTTCCTCTGTAATATAATTAATCGAAATCACAAATGGGTGCTCTTTTTCCGCAAAATTCAGAATTTTATCGATTTCAGTTTTGCATGTTTTCCCAGGTCCAATCATCAGTACCAGCTTTCCTTCCAGCAAATGCTGGAGATCTGCAAGCGTTTCTGAATCCTCACACGCTTGCTTTTGATACTCGAGATAAAGCTCCTCTATCATTCGCTTATCTTTCCCAAGTTTTTTTTCTTCTGGGATTTTTTGCAAAATCTCATTAACCGCAGTTACCGACAGAGTCCTTTTATTCATCAGATACGACACGTAGTCTGGATGGCAACCGTTGGACGCTGCGATATAATAAAACAACGTATATCCCCAAGGTTTTTTATGGTACATATCCAAAACACAGGTAGAAATTGCCTCTTGAATCTGCCCAAGATCGTAATTCTTTCCGTAGTTGAGGTTCATGTACATCGCCAGCAGCTCCAACGGTGCATTTCCCGCGCTCTTCCCCATACCATAGAGCGTACCATCTACCAGAACATCTCTATCGATGCTGCTGTTCAGCACGGAAACCGCATTGGCATATCCTAGTTGGAAATTATTATGCGCATGATAGCCCAGACAAATATCCGGTGCAAGTTGCTGATCGATTATCTCAACAATATGTGCCAGTTTCGGTGCATCGCACAGCCCATAAGTATCCACCATGGAGACCGCAAAGGGATGGCATTCATTCACCAGTCCAATCACTTCTCTCAGTTCCTCATCCGAGTAGCTAGTAATTGAAACCAGCTGTGAGAACACCTGATATCCCAGTGCCTTGACCTGTTTACAAAACTCCATAGCCGAATACATTTTTTCCTTTTTAAAGATGACCCGAATTCCATCTAGATAGCTTTCACTGCAAGGCTGCAGCTGTTCAATTGCACATGTGCCATAGTCGATCATACCAACGACCATCGCCGTTCCGCGATCCATATTCCTAAATATCTTCTCAACACATTGAGTATTCGGCATGATCGTTCTTTCTGAATCGTATTCCCGCCGATCATCCAGAAATCCTATTTCTATTACATCAACGCCCGAAGAAACTAATCTCTCAAAAATATTTGCAATATTCTCTTTTCCAAATTTCCAATCATTCAAATACCCGCCATCTCGCAAGGTGCAATCCAGCAACAGGCGCTTTCTATATCCCATTGAACCATCCCTTTTCGTTTCCATTATTTGTGGTATGCTTCTGCACTATGGGCCAAGGGCCGCACAGACCTCTATTTTATATTCTCTCTCGCTCGAATATCGACTGGCACCTTGGGTACCTTTCGATTTGTAAACCAGGCAAAAAGATGAAGGAAGCACTTTTTAGGCAATAGGCGGTATAGGAATTTCTCTACCTTGAATACAGCATCCGTTCGCTTGGGTGCTCCGGGGTGCTCTTTCCAAGGAGATCGAGCCTGCCACCGGAGATATCTCTCTCGAACAGGATGATAGTTTTTTCCCTGCTGCCACGGATAATCTCCAAGGAAGCGGAAGAAATGAATGATACAGGGCTGCGCAACCGCCGACTGTGCCTCATCCTGCGTATAATAAGCGGACTCATCCCAGTGATATACACTAAAATAAGTACGAATCGGATAGCCCAACTGGAAGCCCTGTAAATTATACCGCATGGGGAGCTTCAAAATTTGCCCCTTAAAGAAATCATTCAGCAGATCCTGATCATTTGCTTTATAATACTGTACATATTTTTCCAGATGCTCCATCATTTTGCCAAGTACGTCGTTACCTTGCCAGACAGGAAGATTGAAAAGAATAACGCCAGCGTTAAAATATGGCTCAGACTTCGCAATTCCCAACCGAAATCGCTCCCAGTAACAAACGCTGTCACAAACTGCCGCTACCGGATATCCTTCCAGTGGAATTTCTATCAAATCTCTTAAACTGCCGTTTACAATGGTATCAGAGTCAATCCAAAGGAGACGATTTACATCTTCCGGAATCTGCTCCAATACAAAGAAGCGAAGCCAAGTAGCCAATGATCCGTTCCACCCTTTGCACTGGTAGGTCTTCATATACTCCTGAGCACGTTCAGTATCCAGTACAACCAGTTTTCTTCCATATTGCTCCGCAAGTCTTCGAAACTTGCTCAAGTTTACTTCCGAAAAATTCATGGCCGCTAAGTAAATAGTAATCTCCTCGATATCTTTGTTGTTCTCAAAGAGTGACAAGAGCGATACCCCTGTGTAGGGAGCATAGTTATCGTCGCAGCCATAAAGTACATTTAGTTGCATAAATTCACATCTCACTTCAACTTTTTAGCAAAATACTTAAAGAATAGTTGTTCCGATGCATTGCTTGTTTCAAAATTATAAGAAACTCCATCAACTACATCTAACGTTTCATTTGGCATGTTTTCAAGGAATATCGTTTTTTCCTTGACGACATGATAAAAACCTCGAAACAGTTCTACGCTCGGTGTAAAGGCACCTATCATCAAAGCAAGTAAAAGTGCCGTCATTCTTAAATTTAACCCTTTTTTCAATCTGGTTTTTACCAACTTTGATATTTGCTCATTACACCATACCATAGTTACAAAAACTCCCGGTATAGATGCCCGCATACAAAAATCATTTGACACTCCTATATGAATCGCCGGAATGAAAAACAGCGAAATCGCTACAGCGTAGAATATAACCTCCTTTTTGTGAAACGACCATATCAAGAGAAGATAAATTCCCACTTCAAGCATATAAAATCCAAAAATTCCATGTTGGATATAGGTACGTAAAAAGGATGACATTTGATGCAACATAAAAAGATGTAGCAGTGATAGCCGGTGAATCTGCTGTATCTCCGTACATTCCTTCACCGGTAGCATTATTAGTAAGCATATAACAACCTATAATCGGAAGTACGGTACAAATAATAATCATATTGGGAAGCGAAAATATAGAACTAAATATTTTCTTCCATTTTACTTCTTCCTTCTTTGCAAGAATAATTGCATCTATTTCTCGCGCAAACATTATTATCACAAGCCCAACAAATGGAATTGGGCCACACAATAAGCACGATACACCAATCAGCAAATAGTTTTTGCAATCTTTTTCAAATAAAACCAAAAAAGTACAAACCCATGGAATAATCGACTGATTAAACACCCAACACACACATGTCGTCAACGAACTATACTGATAATAAGTGTGCCACCATTCAAGGTGCAATACATCCGGTTGTAAAAGATATCCTCTGGTTTGCGTATACCAGACTCCAACAACATCTAAGCCTGAAAAGAAAATAAACACAACTACTGCCAGTATCTTCCTTTTTGCCGATTCACACTTACAAAACACAAAAAGCATCAAAAATATCAGATATATACCGATACTTCCCCAAAGCCACAGAAATATTTTTCCAGCAATCCAACCTATATTTGCTCCAAATATTGCAGTAACAATTTTAGCCGGCACGGCCGGAACCAACCAAAATCCTATATAATATGCTAATGCGGAGTTTTTATCCGCATAGTAAATGGGCCACTTATATGTAATTATATCGTGATATATAGGATTTCGAGCAACCCAATCACCAGTTTGGTACCAAAATCCATTCAATCCACACAGGTGCGTATAGATAAGTGCGATTAAAAAAACGAATGCCATTGTTTTTTTATTTATGCACACAGTATTTGTTCTGCATCTATCTGCATTGGCTTCCTTTTGCGAAAAGAAAAACGTTATTGCAATTGCTGCTACTGCAATAAGCATCCAATACCAACGTAAGTAGCCTATTGCAAATGTCAAAACCGGAAGACTAATATATGCGTAACAGTATTTTTTCAGCTTGCTATAGCTTAACTCAAACATACGTTATTTATCCTCTTTCCAGCCTGGTCTATACACAGGGTCCAAACCAACAATATCTTTTTTGGCATCCCGAATTCCTGCGCAGAAGATTCGAATTTTATTGGGATTTCCTGTCTTTATTGCAGTCAGCATTCTGCATACACTACGAATATAAAATGCAGGCATCCCATAGTGCCACTTCAGGGCCAACAGGATATTTCGCGTAGCATAGTAGTCCCTCCAAACAGCCTCACGAAGATTTGGCATCGCATCGCTTTCCCCTTCATGCCGGACACATGATGCCGGAACGCAAATAAGCTTTCCAACCTTTGTCAGCCGCAACGAATGCTCATAATCATCCGAATAGATAAAGAAATCTTTATTGACAAGCCCCGCCTTTTCCAATGCCGTCTTACGAATTAAAATACCTACATAAGAAAGATGATCGAATTCAAAATATTCTTTCTCATATTCAGACAGTTCCACCGGTTTCGGCATGCACGGGACTCCAAAAACTCTCCCCTCATTCACCCGATGGCCGCGACCAATACGGGTTTTATCCAGATTCACAACTTTACTGCATAGTGCAGCCGCTCTGGAAACCACATCCGGATGCATCTCCTCAAACTGTGCCAGCTTCGCAAATGCCTCTGGCTCTGGATATGCATCGTCATCAGAAAGCCACACCCAATCACAACCGAGTTCCAACGCTTTTTGGGACCCTGCATAAAAGCCACCAGCACCGCCTGTATTACATGGAAGATTGACCACTACTTTTTGAATTTCGGACTGTTCCTGTTCCCATATTTTTAGATACTCCATCGTTCCATCGGAACTATTATTATTAACGACTAAAAGATATTTAGGTCTCTTGGTCTGCTCTTCATATTTTTTAAGTGCTTTTTTCAAACATTCTAATCGATTGAATGTTACAATTACTGCACAAATATCCATAGTAGCTCGTCCCAACCTTTCTACTACCTTATTATTCTTTACCAAAAGCTTTCATAAACGGATCTCTTGTCAAAATAAGCTCCACGCCATACATGATTACACAGCCGCAAATTACCAAAGCTAATCTCAGCACTCCGGCCTGCACAACTCCGCAAATCACCACTCCAACTACAAACATGGGAATACTCAGTAAAATATACCGCAGTATGATTTTTAGTACACGACCCGCAGAAATTTGTTTGCGTACTGCAATAAACTGCACAAGTGTAACACAGATTTCCGCAATTACCGATGCAATAGCGGCACCTGCTGCTGCATACGCGCGTATTAAAAAGAAATTAAGTATTACATTTACTGCTGAACCCGTCAATACTGAGATTGTAAGGAATTTTTCTTGACCGGTAGGTACCAGATACTGTATACCAATGATGTTGCTGCATCCAATCACCAGAGGCAACGCACTCAGGATTACCAGCAATTCGATAACTCCATCATACCCTTGTCCATAGAAGAAAGGCACAAAATCTTGAGCAACCAAAACAATTCCAAAAATAATCGGAATACTGATACAACTTACAAAGCGAAACGAAAACTCGACCGTTTCTTCGATGGCTTTAGAATCTTTCTTGCTACTCAAAACGGCAATGCGACTTGCCATCACCGCACTAATTGATGTGCTAACCGCTACAAGTATTCTCACTAGTTTTTGCGCTTGTTCATAATACCCGTTTTGCAATTCAGAATTGGTAATCATACCTATCATGGTTTTATCCAGAACCGTATAAACCTGAATTGCCGCCTGCGCAACAAACAATTTCACCGAGCTGATCAGATGGAAAGACATAATTCTTTTTTCTCGGTGCAAATGCACTCCTTTATTTAAATAGCGCGGGAGATATAACCACTGACTCAAAAAGCCCAACAGCAAGGTGCCACAATACAGAAAAACATAAACAGAAAGATCCTCTGGCTTCTTTACAAACAACAAAATCAGTACAACCGCCATGATGCGGGCTGTTCCACTACACAAGGCAATGACCTGAAAGGATTCTTTTCCTTGAAAATACCAAGAGATGTCCATACTGACCTGCAAAATTTCCAATCCAGCAACCACATAAAGAATCGGATCTATACTTCTCGGTACCACAAACCCACAATATAATGCAATAGCAACTATAGTGGTAGCCCCGCGCAAACATACGATCTCCCAAAAATCTCTTGTCTGAGTTTCATTATCTCCAGTTGCTGCAGCAATTCTTCTTTGTCCATAATACGAAGTTCCCATAGTCGCAACCAATACAAAATAGGAAACTATCGACTGAGCAAAGGAATATCTGCCGATCATTTCTCCGCCGAGAACACGGGAAAGGTATGGAGTTGTAATTAACGGAGTAATGTATAATGAGAGCTGATACAGTAAATTGTAAGCAATGTTCTTAGAAACAGATGCTCCGGTACGTTTTCCCATATTACTGCGCAATCGCCTCGATAATCGTTTTTGCCATATAATCAATCATTTCATCTGTCATACCCGGGTAGACGCCGACCCAGAAGGTATTATTCAGGATAAACTCTGTTGCTTCCAAACTGCCGGCGACGCGGTAGGCGTCTGTATCGCGGAGCTGATCGAAACACGGGTGTTTAATGATATTGCCGCTGAACAGGAGACGGGTCTGAACCTGATGATCTTCGATATAACGCGTCACATCATTTCGATTCAAGCCGCTTTCCGGCTTAACGCTGATCAAGAAGCCGAACCAGGAGGGCTTGCTGTTTGCAGCCGGCTCGGGCAGGATCAACTTATCCTGATAAGACTCCAATGCCGCATGGAGACGTTCCCAGTTATGTCTACGTGCTTCAATAAAGGAGGGGAACTTTTTGAGCTGCTCGCAGCCGATAGCAGCCTGCATATCCGTCACCTTCAGGTTATATCCAAAGTGGCTGTACACATATTTGTGGTCATAGCCCTTAGGAAGCTGACCAAACTGACCATCGAAACGATGACCGCAGAAGTTATCATGACCGGACGGGCAAATGCAGTCGCGGCCCCAATCGCGATAAGAAAGAATCAAACGGTTGAGCAGAGAATCGTTTGTATACACGCAACCACCCTCGCCCATGGTCATGTGGTGCGGCGGATAGAAGCTGCTGGTGCCGATATCGCCCCAAGCGCCGGTATAACGGGTCTCTCCATCGATGGTATAGGTTGTACCCAAGGCATCGCAGTTATCCTCTACCAACCAGAGGTTGTGCTTCTGACAGAACGCCTTAACACCTGCCAAATCAAAAGGATTTCCCAATGTATGAGCAATCATGACCGCCTTCGTTTTTTCAGACAGTGCCGCTTCCAGTTTGGTTACATCGATATTATACTGCGGAACCGTTACGTCTACAAACACCGGCACAGCGCCATACTGCAGAATCGGGGTGATTGTAGTCGGGAAACCACATGCAACGGTGATGACCTCATCTCCTCTTTTGATCTGGCGATTACCGAGTTCCGGCGCTGTAAGAACAGAAAAAGCGATCAAATTTGCAGAAGAACCGCTATTTACAAGATGAGCATGCTTTACGCCAAGCCACTGTGCAAACTCTTTTTCGAACTGCTCGGAGAATCTGCCTGTTGTCAGCCAGAAATCGAGCGTTGCATCTGTTAATGCACACATTTCCTTTTCGTCAAAAACACGACCGGCATAGCTGATACGCTGGCCTTCTTGATAGGGCTCTTTTTTCTCTTTAAAGGCGTGATAATATTCCGTTACCAATTCCTTGATTTCGTTTCGTGCTTCCTGTTCATTTTTCCAGTTTGACATTATAGCTCCTCCGTAACCTATTTATTTAAACACCTGTGGCTTTAATTGAGTCAACTCGATAAAATCAGAACGAATCGATTTGACGATCCATTTCTACCGGGATATCCCCGCCGGCTAAATACACTTTTGTCCAAGCTACCGTTTCGCGGATGGCTTCATCGATATGCCATCTCGGCTTCCATCCAAAGGTCTTTTTAATTTTAGAACAGTCGAGTTTTAAGAAATTCGCCTCATGTGGTGCATTTTTCTCTGCCTGATTGACCCAATGTGCGCCTTCTCCCCATTTTTCGCAGAACAAATTTACAAGCTCGCCGGTCGTGACACAATCACATTCATCTGGCCCTACATTATAGAAACCTGCATATGCGGCGTCTTTATATTGTTCTTCTACTATTTTGAGGTAAACCGATAAAGGCTCCAACACATGCTGATACGGGCGTGTTGAATAGGGGTTGCGCACACCTATGGCATTACCGGCTGAAACAGAGCGTACACAGTCCGGAATGATACGATCGTTTGCGAAATCACCGCCGCCGATAACATTACCGGCACGAGCGGTTGAAACGCAAACGCCGTTATTCGCAAAAAAACTGTTGATATAGCTATGCGTTACAAGTTCCGAACAGCTCTTACTGTTTGAATACGGGTCAAAACCATCGAGAGGCTCATCTTCACGATAGCCCCAGCACCACTCATTATTGTGATACACCTTGTCCGTTGTTACATTTAAAACACTGCGTACACAAGACGAGGTTCGGATGCATTCTAACAAATTCACAGTACCCATAACATTCGTTTCATATGTATAGCGCGGATTTTTATAGCTGTCTCGCACAATCGGCTGTGCAGCTAAGTGAAGTACAATCTCCGGCTGGGCATGATCGAACGCTGCTTTTAAAGACTCATAATCGCGAATATCGCCAATAATGCTGGTCATTTTGTCCTCTACATCAGCCAAAGAAAACAGATTTGGCTGTGTAGGCGGCTCTAAACTATACCCGGTCACAACAGCTCCTGCGCGCACCAGCATTCTACATAGCCACGAGCCCTTGAATCCAGTGTGTCCGGTTATAAAAACACGCTTACCGTTAAAAAACGTAAGATTCATAAATTCCTCCAAATATCAATCCGTCCATTTTTTCCAAGGTGCTACGCCTTTACTCCAAAGGCGTTCCAAGAGTTCTTTTTCACGCTGCGTATCCATACACTGCCAATAGCCTTTGTGCATGTAACTCATTAATTCACCCTGCGCCGCCACAGCTTCTAATGGCTCTCGTTCGAACACGGTATCATCACCGGAAATGTAATTAAAAATTTCCGGCTCCAAAACCATATACCCCGCGTTGATTGGTGCGCCATCCAAAGCACTTTTTTCTCTGAAGGACTTAACCGTATTATCTTCGGCAATATCCAATACCCCTTTGGCTTGCTCCAATGTGACTGCCGTCAGCGTAGCGATTTTCCCATGTTCCTTATGGAATTTTACGAGATCGGCTATATTCACATCACATACGCCATCACCGTACGTCATCATAAACGTTTCGTTTCCGATATATTTTTGCACACGTTTGATGCGTCCGCCTGTCATAGTGTTTAAGCCCGTATCCACGACCGTAACCTTCCATGGCTCACAGTGCTGATTATGTACAGCCATTTCATTTGTTCCGGTTGTAAAATCAAATGTAATGTCGCTGTTATGCAGGAAATAATCAGCAAACCATTCTTTAATAATGTGCTGCTTATACCCCGCACAAATAATAAATTCATTAAATCCGTAGAAAGAATATTCTTTCATGATATGCCACAAAATCGGTTTTTCACCTATTTCAATCATCGGCTTCGGCTTATATTGACTCTCCTCGCTGATGCGTGTGCCAAATCCGCCTGCTAAAATTACAACCTTCATGTGGGTTTGTTCCCCTTTCAAAGTTTACATATCTCCCCAGATTCGACTTTTATCATTAAATAATTTTACCATACTACAAAACTCTTTTCAACCCTTTTAATTACCAAAATAGTTTCATTTTTTTTGTAAGAGACATAGCCCATACACAATTTGATAATATGGTATAGAAAAGCAGCCGCAAATGAGACATTTGTGTTTTCATTAACGGCTGCTTTTATAAAATTCAGTTTAAAAGGTAAATGTTTACAGGATGCAATATTTTGCCATGTAGTCTTCCATGGCGGGGAGGATATTGTTGTATTTTTCGGACTGCTTTAAGTACTCGTGGATGTCCTCGACGGTGACGATAGCGTGGACCTTGATGCCGAACTCCTCGTTGACCTCCATGATGGCGGTTTTGCCGGGAACCTTGCCTACCTCGCAGCGGTTGACGGAGATGAACATATCGTTGACTTTCACATTGCCGCAGCCATAGAGGATCGGCATGGTCTCGCGCACGGCGGTACCGGCGGTGATGACGTCTTCGATGATAATAATTTTATCGCCGTCCTTCGGCTTGTAGCCGACGAGGCTGCCGCCTTCGCCGTGGTCCTTCTCTTCCTTGCGGTTGAAGAAGTAGGGCTTCGAGATGCCATACTCGTTATAGAGGGACGCGGCGGCGGCTGTGGCAAGCGGAATACCCTTGTACGCCGGGCCGAACATGGCGGAGAAATCTTCGCCGACGGTCTCCTTGATGAGCGATGCGTAGAACTTGCCGAGCTTTGCGATCTGCTCGCCGGTCTTATAGTTGCCGGTATTGACGAAGTACGGCGTATTGCGGCCGCTCTTCGTGACGAAGGAGCCGAAACGCAGCACGTCTGCGGACATCATGAACTCGATAAACGCCTTTTTGCTTTCTGTCAGCATAAAAACCATCCTTTATTTCCGTCATGGGTCGGAATTTATTTTTATTAGTATAGCATAGATTTATGTTTTCGTCAAAATTTTTTACGCGAACTTACGCTGCCGGAGAAAGTCCGTTTTCCGCCGACCACGTATAGACGGAATACGTATTGCCGTCCGTTGTAACGGCGACGGTACCGTCTGTATCGGTGCGCAGGATCTTGCAGTTGCGTTCAGAAAGGCTTTCGAGCGTTTCGTGATGCGGGTGACCGTATTTATTATCCTGCCCGCAGGATATGACGGCGACGGCGGGGTTCACGGCGCGGAGAAAATCCATGGAGGACGATGTGGACGAGCCGTGGTGACCGCACTTTAAAACGTTTGAAGTGATGTCCGTTTCGCGTGCTAAGATATTCTCTTCAACCTCGGTTTCGGCGTCGCCGGTGAGCATAAAGGAGATATTGCCGTAGGTGAAGCGCAGAACAGCGGAATAGTTGTTGAGGTTATCGAATATCTCTTCCTTTTCCGGGGATAGGACGGCAAAATTGGCGTTTTCGGGCGCGGAGATTTTTGTATCGGTGGAGATCTGCTCGGTTTGGACGTTTTTGTCGAGCAAGGCATCGAGCATATTTTCGTATGTAGCGGTGGTGGGCGTTTGGTCGTCGGGCAAAAGGGGCATGTAGAACGTACCGATGGTGTAATCCTCGATGATCTGCTTCATGGAGCCGATGTGGTCTGCGTGCGGGTGCGTGGCGACAACGGCATCGAGCGATGTGACGCCGAGCGCCTGAAGGTCGCTTTCAATGGTCTCTCCCGCTTCGCGGGTGCCGGCATCAATGAGCATGTTGTAATCGGTGCCGATTTGAATTAAAATGCTATCCCCCTGCCCGACATCTAAAAAGTAGACGGCGCAGTCGGCGGCGTCGGTGCTTTGAGTGGGCTGTGCGGGGGCGCTTGAGTCTGTGTTCGGTGCACCGGTGAGGTACGTTTCAAGCTCCGGGAAATAATAAACAAGCACCGCCGCGAGCACAAGGACAGCGCTGATGACGGCGGAAAGCGTTTTTTTGTTCCGGGGTTGGCGGCGACGGACTGCGCCGGTTCTTTTTTGTGGCATGAGTCTCTCCTTTTTATTTACATAATTTGTTTTACGTGATACAAAAAAGCTGCCGCAGTTTTTACTTGCAGCAGCTTACTTTGCAAATCCTACTCTTTACTTACCTTGCGTTTCGTCCTTGTAAAGGTTAAAGCGGAACAGCTTGGATTCATCCGCTTCATTATCGCAGACCACAAAGGCTTCTGCGATCTTTCCGCCTTCGATCAGAGACGTAAGACCGATGAGCTGACACAGCTTGCTTTTCAGGTTCAGCTTATCACCGTCGCGCGTCATCAGATACACATTGCCCTCGCAGCTATCCAGTACAGACAGGAAGCCCGGAACATCGATGTCGTGAAGTTCGATCATCTTGGACATCAGTCATCTCTCCTTCGATATGAGATTTAGTCTCATTATGGTTTGCCGATAGGGTTCTATGTGGAAAACCATAATATCCTATGATGGCTTTATTCTATCACAACAGCAGAGAATACACAAGGGCTAAACGGAAAAAAGGTGTGTTGCATTCAGGTTAAATTTTCAGTGAATTTGTTAAACATTGAGAAAGTTTATGAATCTTTCCAATCATTCGCCGGAGGCACCGTAGTTCGCGAGCACGCGGGCGCTGGGATCGTTGACGTCGCAGCCCTCCCACGCTTTGTTCGGCATCCAGAAGTCCTTGACCATTTCCGCCTGACCGGGATAGTATTTTTCAAAAATTTCGCGGTAGAGAAGGGATTCTTTCGTAAACGGCGTTGCGAACGGATATTTTGCGGCGCGGAGCTTCATTTCGTCATCGGTATACTTTGTTTCGGCGTAGGCCTTGAGGTAATCGACCATAGAGTGACCGACGGCATCGGAGAACGCGGCTTTTTCGCGGTATAAAATCGGCAGCGGGAGGTAATCGCCCTCGAACGCGTGGCGCAGGAGGTATTTGCCTTTTTTGTACTTGTTGAGCTTCATCTCGGGATCGACGGACATGACGTATTTGACGAAATCGAGGTCGCCGAACGGAACGCGGGCTTCGAGCGAGTTGGCGGAGATGCAGCGGTCGGCACGGAGCACATCGTACATATGAAGCTCCCGCACGCGCTTTTGGGCTTCCGTTTGGAACGCAGCGGCGCTGGGGGCGAAATCTGTATATTTGTAGCCGAAGAGCTCATCGGAAATTTCACCGGTGAGCAGCACGCGGACATCGGTCTGCTCGTGAATGGCTTTGCAGACGAGGTACATGCCCATGCTGGCGCGGATGGTGGTGATGTCATACGTGCCAAGCAGCGCAATGACGGTTTCGAGATTTTCGATAACATCGTCCTTTGTGATGATGACCTCGGTGTGGTCGCTGTGAATGTAATCGGCAACTTCGCGGGCGTATTTTAAATCGATAGCATCTTCACTCATGCCGATGGCGAACGTGCGAATGGGCTTCTTTAAAAGCTTTGCCGCGACGGAGCAAACGAGGGAGCTATCGAGCCCACCGCTGAGAAGAAAGCCGAGCGGGGCATCGGCATCGAGCCGCTTTTCGATGCCGGCAACGAGCTTATCATGGATGTTTTTACAGACGGTCTCGAGGTCATCGTGGCAAACTTCTTCGACTTCGGCGATGTCGCAGTAGCAGGTGAATTTGCCGTCTTTATAGTAGTGGCCCGGCGGGAACGGCATAACGCGATGGCACAGGCCGACGAGGTTTTTCGGCTCGCTGGCAAACATAATGTGGCCGCTTTCGCTGTACCCGTAGTAGAGCGGGCGGATGCCGATGGGGTCGCGCGCAGCGATGAAGCTATCGGTCTCGGCATCGTAAATAATCAGGGCGAACTCGGCGTCGAGCTTCTTGAACATCTCGGTGCCCTCTTCTTTGTAGAGAGGGAGTAAAATTTCGCAGTCAGAATCACTTTTGAAGGTGTAGCCTTTTCTCCGGAGCTCCTCTTTAACGGAACGGAAGCCGTAGAGCTCGCCGTTGCAGACGACGGCGGAACCGTCCAGCTCAAACGGCTGCATGCCTTCTTCTGTGAGGCCCATGATGGCGAGGCGGTGGAAAAAAAGCCAGCCTGCGGGCGTTTCCAGTGTGCGGGACATATCCGGCCCGCGGGAAACGGTTTTATCAAAGCCCTTTCGTAAATCTTCCAAACGAATGTCTTTTGCTGTGTAACCCATAATCGAACACATATCGGTTCCCTCCAAATAAAATAATTTCAGTCCAAACGCAAATAAAAAAACAGCCGTTTGTCCCAATTTCTTAGGACGAATAGCTGTTGTATCCGCGGTGCCACCTAAATTATCTTATAAAGAAGATCACCTTTACTGTCTCTAACAAGACAGGCACGGCTTAACGCGCCGCCACACGTCGCACCTACTGAGATATGCGCATCTTTTCGGCTTGAGGCTCCGAAGTGTTATTCACCGGTGTGCTTACGCGGGGTTCACACTCTCCCCCGCTCACTGTGCAAAGCGGTCTGCCGGGTACTTCTCTTCATCTGTGCCCTTGAATTATTATGCTAAGTTTATACCACCAAAATTTCATTTTGTCAACACTTTTTTGAAAAAATTTTTGATTTTACATGAAATTTGCAATTTTTCAGTTTACAACTTGCAGTTTGTAAGCGGTTTTTAGCCATACTAAAACGTATTTGTCAAAAATCAAAAAGCTCTTTTCATTTTACGGAAGTTGTATTATAATAAGCTTGGATAAAATGCAAAATGAAACAGGAGGTCTTTTCCATGTTTGCCTATAGAACTTTGAAAAGCGGCACTGACATTCGCGGTGTTGCAAGCGAAGGCGGCGGCGCGCCGATTAACCTGACCGATGAGGTCGTGGAGCGCATTGCGGCCGGTTTTCTCGTTTGGTGCGAAAAGCACCTGGACAAGTGCGCCGAGGGGCTGAAAATTGCCGTCGGCCATGACTCCCGCATTTCCGCAGACCGTATTGCGGCGGCGCTGTTCCGCGCGTTTACGACGTACGGTGCTTCGGTTTACGACTGCGGCCTTGCCTCTACCCCGTCGATGTTCATGGCGGTTTTGGAGCTGCCGTGCGACTGCTCGGTGCAGATTACGGCGAGCCACCATCCGTTCTTCCGCAACGGACTGAAGTTCTTCACGCCTGCGGGCGGCCTTGACAGCCCGGATATTTCCGAGATTTTGGAATATGCACAGAACGGCGCTGCGCCGAAGGAGACCGACAACGGCACGCTGGTGCCGGTGGACTATATGTCGAAATATGCAGATAATCTGCGCGAGATGATCCGCAAGGGCGTGAACGCGGAAGATTATGCGCACCCGCTTGCGGGCTTTAAGATCGTTGTGGACGCCGGCAACGGCGCGGGCGGTTTTTACGCAAACGACGTGCTGAAGCCGCTTGGTGCGGACATTACAGGTAGCCAGTTTTTGGAACCGGACGGCCGCTTCCCGAACCACATTCCAAACCCGGAGAACGAGGAGGCCATGGCGAGCGTTTGCGCGGCGACCGTGAAGGCCGGTGCGGACCTTGGCGTAATTTTTGACACGGACGTAGACCGCGGCGGCGCTGTGGACAGCCGCGGCGAAGAGATCAACCGCAACCGTCTTGTAGCGATCGCTTCCGCCATTGCGCTGGAGGGCAACCCGGGCGGCACCATTGTGACGGACTCCATTACGTCCGACGGACTCAAGACCTACATTGAGCAGACGCTCGGCGGCAAGCATCACCGCTTTAAGCGCGGTTACAAGAATGTCATCAACGAAGCGGTACGCCTGAATAACGAGGGCGTGAATTGCCCGCTGGCGATTGAGACGAGCGGCCATGCGGCGCTGCGCGAGAACTATTTCCTTGACGACGGTGCCTATCTGGTGACGAAGATTATCATTAAGGCGGCACAGCTGCGCCGCGAGGGCAAATCGCTCGATAGTCTCATCGCCGATCTGAAGGAAGCCAAGGAAGAAAAAGAGTTGCGCTTCCCCATTACAGCGGAGGATTTCCGCCCCTATGGTGAGAGCACCATTGCGGCGCTTGAAAGCTACGCGAAAGCGCACAACTGGGACATTGCGCCGGACAACCGCGAAGGCATCCGCATTTCGTTCCCGGAAAACGACGGCGACGGCTGGTTCCTGCTGCGCATGAGCGTACACGACCCCATTCTACCGCTGAATATCGAAAGCAATTCCGTCGGCGGCGTACGCGTGCTGGCCGAAAAGCTGCTGAAGTTCTTTGACGAAGTGAAGCCGGAGAATGTGGACTATGCGGCGCTGAAGGGATTTTTGGAAAAGTAAGCTGAAATTGAATATTTAAATAAAAAGAACTCCCGACTGCTGCGGTTCATCATTTGCGGCAGTCGGGAGTTTTGGTCAAAACTCGATGATATGGAGTTTTTGGGCAGCTTCTTTGGCTTCGCCGCGGCGTTTGACGCCGAGCTTTTGGAGGATGTGGATGACATGCGTTTTGACGGTGGCGACCTTGACACCGAGGATGTCGGCGATCTCCTGGTTGCTGCGGTTGCCGCACAGGAGCCGGAGCACCTGCGTTTCTGCGGGCGAAAGCGGTTCTGAGAGTCGCGGCATGGGACGCAAGAAATTCGGGTACAAAACAGCCTGACGGCGCGTTTCCTGTAAAAGGAGTGAAAAGAAGGACTCGTCCTTTTTGTAGCCGGTAAACGTCAGCATGGGCATTACGGCGGCGCCAAACTGCGCAATGGGCATAACGAAGCGGTACTCATGGGCGGCATCAAGCGCCTGCATCCACTCCTCCTGCCACCGGGCATTATTTTGCCGCTGATAGCAAACGGCCGTTAGGATACGGATATATATGCGGTCCATCACGCGGCCGCAGCGCTCACAGAACGGGATGAGTGAGGCCAATGTGAGCAGCGCCGCATTTTCTTCTCCGAGCGCGATCTCAACCATGGCACGCGTTATATACTGGTAGCGCCACATGGTACGGATGCGCGGCGTGATCTGGGGGGGCAGATGTACGGTACCACTGCTCTGCCTTTTCCATTTCACCGGTGCGCAGCCATATGCGGCAGCGCATGGCATCAATATTCGGCAGGAAACGCTTGTTGTCCTCCTCAAACTCTGTTCGCAGACTGTCTAAAGAGGAAAGCGCCATGATGGCGTTGCCTTGCTTCGTTTGGACGCGCGCCATGAGACCGATGACGGCGAACATCATATCCGGCGTACCGTGACGCTCGATCTCGGGCAACTGGGCTACAAGCGTCATGAGCCACGGAAGGTTATCCTCCCCTTTTTCAAATTTGCTTTCACAAAGGGCGCAATCGGCAAAACCGATGCCGTCTTTGCCGAGAATGGCCTCCATCGGCTTGCGGATGGTTTTGTAGAGCAGTTCATCGTGCTTGGACCACGAACAGAAATCTTTGCCGCCGTTCATAAGACTTGGCAGCATGCTGGTGACAGAAAACGTGGGTGTTTGCAAACTTTTATCCGTTAGAATTTTGAAATAGTTGCCGATGTTCTCTGCGATGCCTTTGCTGCTGCGCTGCGGGAGGGCGATATCGAGATATGCAAGCTTGCCGCGCACCTCTTTGTAGGCGGTGTCGGTCTTTTTGAGCGGGGCTGCATACTCCTGCAGGGCGGAATACCACATTTCGGAGGCTTCGTAATCCATGCAGAGGGACGTGAGCATGCTCATACCGCACATGAGCGATGGCGAGCGGAGAATCTCCTCTTTCGGGATAGCATAGTAATACTTTTCCATCTCATAGTAATGTCCCACACCGGGGTGCTGCTCTGCGTTGCGGATGAGCATTTCCGAGACACGGCGGTGGTCTTTGCAGCGCGAATAGCACTCGAGCGCATGCTCGTAATCTTCGTGCAGCTCATAGTAAAGCCCGGCGCGGCTGTACACTGCGGCCTGCTCCTGCGGCGTATAGACTTGGCGGAGTTCCCACATGAGGAACTGTTGGAAAAAGCTCCAGAAGCGGTATTTCTGTGCATCGGCATTTAAAAGCATGGTGGTATCGTGCCGAACGGTGGAAATAAGCTCGTTGACGTGGCTGTCGCCGGAAATCATCTGGGCAAGCTTGGCGTCGAATGTATCGAACGGGGCGATGTCGAGCAGCATACGGCGCAGCGGCATTGAAAAGCGGTTGAAGATGTTATCCTCAAAATAGTGATAGATTTCCTGCTGCACAATGCCGACGATCTCCGGCGTATAGGGCTGACCGTTTTGCATCAGGCGCGAAAGCGCCGTTAGGGCCAGCGGGTAGCCGAGAGAATCGTGGATAATGACGTTGATCTCTGCTTCCGTTGGTGTGCAGCCATTCTTTTCCAGAAAAACACGCACGGTATCGCGGTCAAACAGCAGATCTCTGGCCTCGATGAGCTGCAAAAGCCCCGTAAAGCGGAACGGCATGAGCCAGCCGGGCAGCACGCCGCGGCTTAAAATGACGAAGTGCAGCTCCGGATTTTCGCGGATCCATGCGCAGAGCGTTTGCTGGTCTTCCGGGTCTTTGAGCGCGGGCAGGGAATCGATCACAATCGCATCTACATTTTTCGGCACGGGCTCGCGCAGGAATTCCGGGTCTTCTGCCGAAAACACGCAGGTTTTGTGATTGCTGAGCAAGGCGGTGGCGGCTGTAGACTTGCCGAAGCCGCACGGCGCGCTGAAGAAAATGACGCGGCACTGAGCCCAACCCTGTAAGAATTGCTCGCGCAGCGATGGCTTGATGACGACTTCATTCATGTGCTCTACTCCCCTTTTATGGTTTATAATCACAATATATCATATTCCGCGCGAAATGTAATCCATCTAAAGATGGATTTTTGAAAAAATTTTGGTTTTGTCGAGGAGAAAAGGTGGAAAGGTAGTACGATTTTGCGGAAATGAAAAAAGCCTCTCGGACACCGGCACGTGCATGCGGTGTTCGAGGGGCAATTTTGTTGTATTTTGTACAACTGTATTTCATACAGCTTTTATGCGGCTTTTTCCTGAAGCTTCTGCTTTTTTCTCTGCGTCTTCGACGAGACGGCTCTTGGAGAGGTCGGCGTGGCGATAATAGAGCAGTGTGAGGGTGCTGCACACGAGCCAGCCGGCAGGGTAGCCTAAGGCGATGGGAATGATGGTGTTGGAGATGAAGTTCGCCATGATAAAGAGGTAAATCTGGCGGAAGACGACGAACGAGCTCAACATGATAATCATCGGTGCGCGGGAATTGCCTGCACCGCGCAGCACGCCGGAGTAGACCTGGTTGACGCAGCAGAACACGTAGAACGGCGAGCAATAACGCAGCAGCATGGAACCGTATGCGACGACCTCTGCTTTGCCGTTGAAGAACGAGACGAGCTGCGGCGCGAAGATGAGCAGCGGGATTGTCAGAATGACGGTTGCGACAACGGACATGAGGAACGCCGTGCGTGCGCCCTTCTTGGCGCGGTCGACCTGATCGATGCCGAGGTTCTGGCCGACGAATGTGGTAGACGCAAGTGCGAGAGACTGCATCGGCAGGAAGAGAAGCTGGTCGATCTTACTGTACGCTGTCCAGCCGGACATACAGTCTGCGCCGAAGTAGTTAACATAAGACTGTACAAATACGTTCGAGAACGCGGTGATCGCCATTTGGATGGCGGCCGGGATGCCGACGCGCACAATCTTCGCGAGCATTTCTTTATCGAGCTTCAAATATTTGAGCTCAACCTTGATGCAGGAATCCGTGCGGAACAGCGTAATCATCGTAAGCATGGCGGAGACGCCCTGCGAGATGATGGTCGCATACGCAACACCCTCAACGCCCATGCCGAGCGACAGCACGAAGACGAGATCGAGAATGATGTTGAGCACGGCGGAGACGACGAGGAAATAGAACGGGCGCTTGGAATCACCCACGGCACGCAGAATGCCCGATCCCATGTTGTAGAGCATAAGGCCGATGACGCCCGCGAAGTAGATGGTGAGGTACGCGGAGGACTCCGGCATGACCTCTGCCGGGGTCTTCATGAAATTGAGCACGAAGGGGATCATAGCGATGCCGATGATTGTAAAGAGCACAGCCAAAATGAGCGTCATGACGATGGAGGTGTGGACGGTATCGCGCACCTTATCATACCGCTTTGCGCCATAATACTGTGAAATGACGACGCCGGCGCCGCTGGAAAGCCCTAAGAATATGCCGATGAGCATGTTGATAACGGGACCAACCGTGCCGACCGCTGAGAAAGCCTCGTTGCTGACATAGTTGCCGACAACCCACGTATCGACCGTGTTGTAAAGCTGCTGGAAAATGTTGCCGATGAGAAGCGGAAACGCGAATGTGATGAGGTGGCGGAAGATGCTGCCCTGCGTCATATCCACATCGCGCTTATTTTTCTGCTTCAGGATGCTGAGTTTAGACATAATAATATCACCTGCAACTGATTATACACGCTCTGTTTGAGATAATCAACTAAAATCTTAAAAATGTGGAATATCTTTTACCTCGATACGCACAATAAACCCGATTAAACGGAAAGGGTGGTCGTATGAAAAAGAAAACGCCGCAGCAATATGACGCGATGGTGCAGAAGGCTTCACCGCACTCCCCCGTACTGAAAAACTGCCTGTTTGCGTTTTTATCCGGCGGGGCCATCTGCACGCTGGGGCAGGCGCTTGCAAACACGTTCATGCTGCTGGGGCTCGATTTAAAAGACGCGCGGACGTGCGTTTCCATCTCGCTCATTTTCATTTCCGCCGCGCTGACAGCCTGCGGCGTATACGACAACATAGCGAAATACGCCGGGGCAGGCACGTTGGTGCCGATCACGGGGTTTGCGAACTCGATGGTCTCCCCTGCGCTGGAATTTAAAAGCGAGGGCTTTGTGACGGGCCTCGGCGCGAAGCTGTTCACGGTGGCGGGGCCGGTACTGGTGTTCGGCATTTCAGCTTCGGTTTTGTACGGGATCGTGCTGTATATCATCGGGCTGTTTTAAGGAGGGCTTATGAAAAGACTCGGACGTTACACGCTTTTATTTGAGCGCCGCCCGGCGATTTTAGGCCACGCGGCGGTGTGCGGAAAAAAAGAAGCCGCGGGCCCGCTGGCGCGCGACTTTGACCAGACGTTTCTCGATTCTTATTTGAATCAGGAAAGCTGGGAAAAAGCGGAAAGCATGCTGCAAACGGAAGCCGCGAACCTTGCGATACGCAAGGCGGGGCTTCAAAAGCAGGACATTAACATGGTATTTGCGGGAGATCTGCTGAACCAGTGCATTTCGAGCACGTTTGGTCTGCGCGGAATGGACATTCCGTTCCTTGGGCAATACGGGGCGTGCTCCACGATGGCGCAAACGCTCATCATGGCCTCCATCATGGTGGAATGCGGCGCGGCGAACTACGCCTGCGCGGTGACCTCTTCCCACTTCTGCACGGCGGAGCGGCAATTCCGCACGCCGCTGGAATACGGCAGCCAGCGCACGCCGACTGCGCAGTGGACGGCGACAGCTTCGGGCAGCGCGGTGCTCGGTATGAGCGGCGACATTCAAGTGCGGCACGCGACCGTGGGGCGCATCACCGACCTTGGTGTGACCGACATGACGAACATGGGCGCGGCGATGGCCCCCGCTGCAGCGCAGACTTTGCTGGATTTTTTTAACGATACGGCGACAAAGCCTGAGGACTACGACCGCATTTACACAGGCGACCTCGGGGCGGTTGGCACAAAATTATTATACGAACTGCTGCGCGAAAACGGGATCGTTCTGCGCAACCACGAGGACTGCGGGCTGATTCTATTTGACTGCGAGGCGCAGGACGTGCACGCGGGCGGCTCCGGCTGCGGATGCTCAGCCGGTGTATTATGCGGGCATATTTTAAACCGTATGGATCGCGGAGAGCTGAAAAATATTCTCTTTATGGCGACCGGCGCACTGATGTCCACAACCTCTTCGCAGCAGGGCGAGAGCATACCGGGCATCGCGCATTTGGTGCATGTGGGGAGGGGATAAAAAAACTCGGCACAATCTGTACCGAGCTTTTACGGCGGATGATGCAATTAAGCTACGTCATCCGCTTTATTCTTTCTTTTGAGTTTTGAGAGCAGTCCGAACACAATCTCTTTTACGAGCGGTTCTTTGAGCAACAGTAAGACGATGCCGTAGAGGCCAAAGAACAATACCGCTGCAAGCAACAGCAACCAGAATGTGCCGATTTGCAGATGACTGACCCAAACTGCGCTGAGCACAGCCGGAATGAGTGCTGCAAAAATTTTAAAATAATGTATATCCAGAAAAACACCGCGCACTTCTGAACGCAACGCAATATACTGCACCACGAGCACCGCAAACTCGGCGGCAAGCGTACCTATGGCCGCACCGGCCGCGCCGTACAGCGGAATTAAAATCGCATTTAATATTAGATCGGTAACAGCACCGACGATTTCGGAAACGAGCACTGTTTTTTCACGCCCAAGCGGCACAAGAATTTGAATGCCCAACACATTTGTGATGCCGATGAACAATAGCGTCGGCATAATGATCTGCATAGGCAGAGTTGCCGATTCATACAGTGTGCCGCCGGTCAGGAAACAAATGCTCTGCTCGGCAAATAGCATGAAAAAGATCATCAGCGGCAGTGCCACCAGCACGACAAAGTTCAGAGCCTTTGCACTGATACGCCTGAATTCACCCTTCATCTCCATCTCAACGTAATACGAAGCGCGCGGCAACAGAACCGTGCCAAGCGATGTAACTAAGCTGACTAAAATGACCTTCACCTTTACAGCTGCATCGTAGTATCCGACTTGTTCTTTTGTCGTCATAATCCCCAGCATGACGTTGTCGAGATTCGTATAGATTGTTGTGGCACAGGACATGGCGAAAAAGATCAGCACCGGTTTTAAATGACGGTGTATGCTGTAATAACCAACTGAGTGAAAATCGATGTACTTTCGCGCATGAAACAAATTGATGATATTTGCAGCACTGGATGCAAATACGGTGATGCCTCCATAAACTACATAATCGCTTTTTTGGTGGAGCAAAAGAAACATGCCGACCATGGCGATGACCTTGAAGACAATCGACCGCACCGCAATATAAATGTACTGCTCCAAAGCTTTATAGAGCCACTCCATACCAATGGCAGAAAGCAGAATCATAGAGCTGACCACGATATACAGTGCTCTGTCCTCCCGCAGCCGCGGCACAAAAATAATGGCCAGTGCCAGCGCAACATATGATAACGCCCCGACTACAAGGTTAATGGCGAGCAGTTCGTGTGCCGTTCTCGTCAGCTGCTCCCGGTCATCTCGCACCATAGCGCAGATGCGTATGCCGTAAATTGGGATGCCGAGCTGTGCAAACATGTTGAAATAGGTGATTAACGAGATGGCAAACGAAACCTTGCCTGTTCCATCCGGCAACAGAATATTGGAAACATAGCGGAAGGTGATGAGCGGAAAAATGATGGACGACATTGTGAGAATGGCGTTCATCACAAAATTTAATTTCAGGGATTTCCCTTTCATAAGCAGAACCTTTATCCTTTCGGTCTAAACCGCACGGTAAGCTCCGCAATTCTTACCGTATATATCTTTATGGAAACAAATATTTGCCGACATACGGGATCTTCTGCAATACCTTTACAAGCAGCAGAGCGACAAAATAAACCGCAAACGCGCCGAATAGCCGCCACCATCCGCTTAATGTATCGACCGAAAACCACGATGTAATTCGATCGATAACCAGCACGTGTATCAAGTAGATTCCAAAACTTGCCCCTGAAAGCCATTTGATGAGACGGATAAATTTCTCGTTTCGAAAAATCGGATAATCGCAAGCATACTTTATGAACACAAAAATGGCAGCAGCCAGAAGAATCGGAAAACGCATGAACTGCGCCGTTGCAATGCATGCCTACAACGCAAAGACATGCCAAAACATTTAACACATCAAAATAAACAATTCGCTTTCGTTCTACTGTTTTTTCCATGTTGTCCTCTTAACCGTTCGCACCGACTTCTCGCTTTTTCATGGAAGCGAGTACCGGGAAAAGCAGGAAATTTGTAGATATCAGCATTTTAAAGCTCTTAGCACCATTGAGTTCGGTATAAAGCGTTTCGCTTTTACTTTTAATCGTTTTCACCATAGCTTTTGCGGACTGCTTTGCCGCTTTGCTGTCTGTGGCTGTCAGATAAATGAAAAGCTGCATACCGGCAATTCGGGCGATATTTCTGCGCAGGAATGCGGCAGCTTTCGGTTCTGACGTACCGCTGTTTTCATACGCCGCATATGCATCGGAAAGGTGACCGAGTACCAACTCGTGCATCGCACAGTTGCGCTGTAAGCTGTTGATATTCATGCTCTGTGTGGAAAGCGAAACACGATACATATAGGTTGTTTGCGGAGCAACGGTAACTGTTTTCACATACGGGATGGGGTACAAAAGGTACTCTGCATCTGTATAGAAACAGTTATCAAGATGGATGTTATTCTTTTGCAGAATATCCGTGCGATAGGTCACATTGTGCATCGCCACGGTGAGTTGATCGCAAACAGAAGAAAACGGCACGTCCATACACGGAGCAACGTTCGTTTTCTCTTCTTTTTTTTGCCCTGTTTCATGGTCTACACAGCAATGATCGGCACAGACCATATCGGCATTTGTCTTTTCCAGTATATCCAGAAAAGCGCCCATCTGCGCTGTGTTTACCCAGTCATCACCGTCTACCATACGAAAATATTTTCCGGTAGCGTGCTTGATGCCGCTATTTACAGTGGAACCGGGTCCTGCATTTTTTTGTGAGATCAAACGGAATGTTCCGGGATATTTTTTTTCATATGCGGAAACAATTTCCGGCGTGCGGTCTTTGGAGCCGTCATCGGTCACGAGGACCTCCACACGATCTAAAATTGCAGGATCGATAAAGGAATCAAGACACTGTTCGATAAATTTTTCTACGTTATACGCTGCAACTGAGACGCTTAGCACTTTTTGCATAATGTTCCCCCCTCTTCCTTTTTTACAGTCTGCATCAATGCACCCAAGGCCATCCAGAATATGAAGGACATCGGCGAGCAGACATACAAAATTTCAGACATGAAACAGCTTGCACACACCATGGCTGCCAAAACGGCTAAATACGCCGGTGCGATTCCTTGCAGCTGCATAGAAATCTGTTTCCAATTTTTAAATACGGCAATGATACACCACACAGCCAACGCAAGATACAAAAGCAAGCCCACAGCACCCTGTGCGACTAAAATATCAAAGAAGGCGTTGTGCATACTGGAAAAGTGCATGTGGTCGTTATTGATTAAATAGGAGTCTTCCTGTTCGGCTTCAACGTAAGCCAAAACTGTGTTATGCCCCACACCGAAAACCGGTTTTTCTTTAAATATCTCGATTGCGCTTTTCCAAATATCTATACGGCGATTTGATATATCTGCCGCGTTCGTTTCTTTGGGACGGATTGTCACCTTTGTTGCGTCGGGTTCAGCGCTTGGCTTTGCTGCTGCACTTGGTTTCGCTGAACTGCTTGCGCTCACAGTTTCTTTTTTCTCCATAACTGCCACACTGTTATTATAAACTGTCTTTATAGCTGTCGGCAAAGCTACCGAGGCTACAACCGCTACAACAGCAAGCAAAACGGTAACTCCTCTTCTGCGGCTTTTAACCGTATAAAGCACGGCACAAACCGCCACGCCGACAGTGAGCGCAATGCGGCACGCGCGGGAATCTGAAAACGTGATATACAGCACATCTAACACTACTAAACAGCCCATTGCAATACGCAAAATAATGTTGTGATTTTTACTAAAAATACCAATTGCAAGCAAAAGTGAGACGCAGCACATTAAAGCACCGATATTCGGATCCCAATAGACACCGTAGAGGCGTCCCCAGTAAAAGCCAGTATAGTAAAGCGGCATTTCCGGTGTTTCGGGATAAAAGATCTTATTTTTTCCGAGAAGCATATAAGCAAAGCTCATAACGGTCAGTACAGCACATACACTTAAATAAAATCCAATCCAAACGCGCCGCTTTCTTATATCTTCCGCGGAACGACTCTCCTTATAGCAATACACCATTAAGAATAAGATTCCCTGCATGATGAGTGTTCGGATATTCTCATACCAACCATACTGGCGATTCAAAAAGGTTGAAAGCAGATAGGTTACGCAAAGTGCTGCGATCAGCCAAAAGCCACGGCTTTTACTGTACGTCTTAAAGTGTAAAAGTCGATATACGCAAACTGTGGCAGATAAAAACAGTGTTGGCCATAATGCTAAAGAAATGATTGCCATACCGAATGTCAGCGAGCAATCCTGAAAGAAGCCGACGGTCATAAACCCTAAGCCGGCAAATAGTTCAATCCACCAAAATGTGCGGTCGGCGAGTTTTTTCATAACAACTTCTTCCCCCTAACCCAATATGGATAATATCTCCTCTTTTTGTGCATCTAAGTCAAACGGACGAATTTGTTCGCGGAACGAGTGGACATCCTTATGAACACACGGCTGTGCATTTACGATCGCATTTGCCCACGTTCCTCCGTTGTTTTCGATATCAAGAAAAACACAATCATCTGTGAGCTTTACTTCATCCGTGATACGGTCGCTTAAAAATGTTTTCAAGCCTGCAACTTGTGCTTCGATTGCAGAAACAGGTAACCCCTCGAAAAGTGACGGCAATAAAAATGCGTCCATCGCCTGCAAAAGCGACGGTACATCGTCACGAATTCCCAAAAACTGCATATGTTCAAAAAGCTGCATTTCTTTTGCCTGTGCTTCCACTGCCAGACGATCAGGCCCGTCACCAATCAAAAGCAGCTTGGCGTTCGGCAGCTTTTCACGTGTCTTTTGCAGAATTTTCAAAAGGTAAGCGCTATTTTTAGCCGTGACATAGTTACCGATATGCCCGAGCACAACGTCTTTCTCAGAAAATCCGAGTACACTGCGCATTTTTGCGCGTACAGCAGAATCAAACGCATAGCGCTCTACTTCGATCGGATTGTATAGAATCTTCACCTTGCTTTGTTCAACCAATTCCGATGGGAACAACCATTTTGCTGCAGCTTTGGAACAGGCGTAATAAGCATTGGCGTACTTTGGCAGCTTGTTGCGGCTTCTGCCATTCATGAAAGACTTCAAAAATGCTTTTACTATGCTGCTTTCTCCCTGGGACGTGCTGTGACTATGCAAAATCACGCGCGGTACACCGGTATCGTGTGCGGCTTTGGCACCAATACAATGCATCGGCTCTGAAATATTGAAATATGCTACATCATAAGCTTTTTGAGATAAGATTTTCTGCATCGCTTTATACTGCTTTTGCGGGTGCATCAATCCGGGAATCTCGTGGATTTCTGCTTTAAACGGCGCTAAGCAGGCACGTAAATCTACATTATCCTTTCCTGTGAGAATGTCCGCGTGTATACCTGCATCATAAAAGACACGCAGAACACGCAAAAGATATTTATCAATACCGCTGTTTCTGCCGTCTATCATATATCCGATCAGAACTTCCATACTTTCTCCTAAAAACAAGCAAATTCGGTCAGTGCTGTTGTTTAAGTGTCGAAAAGACTGTGGGAAACGCGCTTTTTACTGCAAAAATACTGCGAGCAATCATCAGACACAACGGGATATTGCCTGCACAAAACGCCTTTGCCATGCACTTGAAAAGCGTGCCGCTTGCCTGAACCGCCGACAGCAGTTCTTTGCACAACGGCGTTTTATACTGCTGCTTGAGCCATTCTTTGCGCTGTGCGTGGTTCATGTTAGAGCGTTTATCGCAATTGCGCTGCAAGGCAGAAAACAGGTAGCGCACATAGATATTGGCTAAAATTCTGCGCACCTCTTCTGTGCACATGCCCCAGTTTTTGTACTGCTCCAGCACCAAGAAAACCCGCTCCGCGTTGAGTGTGAAATAATTCGGCAAAAATTTATTCGTCAGGCTGCCGTCTATACGCTTCAAATAATGATACGGTGTTGTATTCAGTACGTTCATGGAGCACACCGAATCAAAATAAGAAACGTTGAATTTGATGTCCTCAATCAGCGTGATCTTTTCGAATACCACACCGCTTTCACGCAGGGACTGAACACGGTAGACTTTGTTCCACGCATAGCCGTACAGCGTTTTTTCCTCCAAATAAATAACCTCACGGCGCACGTCTTCCGGCGTATACAGATACAGCGTTTTTTCCGCTGCGACCGGGAAAGTCTGCTTTAAAACACCTGCGCGGTCATAATACTGCTCTAAAAGTCCGAAAACAACAACATCTGCCCTGTTTACTTCCAAAGAGGCTTTTACTTGCTCCAACAGATTCGCATCGATCACATCGTCGGAATCCATAAAGAACACATACTCTCCTCGCACATGCGGGAAACCGGTGTTGCGTGCGTTGCTGAGGCCGCCGTTTTCGGGCAAATGCAGTACGGTCATACGCTCGTCTTTTTTGACCCACGCATCGCAAATTTTCGGAGAATCATCCGGCGAACAGTCATCAACCAAAATGACTTCAAAATCTTCAAAAGTCTGTGCAGCCACACTTTGCAGCGTTTGTTCCAAATAATCTGCAACGCCGTATACGGGCATCACGATGCTGAAAAACGGAGTTGTCTTATCCATTTACAGCCTCCGTTATCTGCCGGCCTTCAGTTTAGCAAAAAGCTCTGTATTACCGGACTTTACCTTGGAAATAATGCGACCTTCAAGATACGTCAGCCCAGTGCTGTGTATTTTAAGCGGCACAAGCATGAGCTTCATATAGGCTGAGCGCGCTTTGGTGAGCTTTACAGACTGCATAGCTGTCGGGGTAGAAATCATTTCACGGATTTTCGCTTTTTTCTCTTTTGTGGTGAGCGTACAGTTGCGGTTTGTTACATTTTCGATACAGCCGATAAGGCGCTCGGAATAACGGCGTGCGAGGAATTCTTCTGTTTCCGGCGTATGAATATTCCAGTGCTCATAAAGGTCAATCATCCAGCCGTGTTCTTCCTCGCGCTTATCGTACATATCTCTTCTGTAACGCGCAGTCTCACTTTCCTGACGCTTGCGGATAAAGTGATAATACTTGCCGGAAAGCACCGTAACGCGCTCCACATCGCGGATAACGCTTAAAATAAACGGGAAATCATCCCAGAAGGTCTGCGGAAAATAAATACCGTTGCCCTTTACATACTCTGTCAAAAAGAGCTTATTCCACGGAGAATACAGCAAATTCAGATCAAACAGATGATGGGCGTCCTCACGGAACGCCTGTTGTGTGGGATACACACAATCCTTATACGCCTGCTCCTGCACAAATTTTTCCGAATCCGTGTAATACGTATCAATATAAAAGCCCGTTACAACAAACTGGGAACTGTTCTTCTCTGCTGCCGTCACCATATCTTCCAGCATGGTCGACTCCGCCCAATCGTCGGAATCCATAAAATACAAATACTTGCCGGTAGCTTGATCGATTGCGACATTTCTTGCGCTTGGCGCACCGCCGTTTTCCTTGTGAATGACTTTGATGCGTGGATCTTTTGCTGCATATTCGTCACAAATCTCACCGCTGCGATCCTTTGTGCCGTCATCTACACAGAAAAACTCCCAGTTTTTATAAGTCTGTTTCTGTATGCTCTCTATTGCTTTGCCAACGTAAGCTTCTACACCATACACAGGCATGATCACGCTGACTTTTACATTTTCCATCATAATGTCTTACTCCGCAAATTCTTTTTCCACAGCCGAAAGCGCTGCCTCAATAACCTTATCCATATCATAATATTTATACTCTGCCAATCTGCCGCCGAAGATCACGTTCGGTTCGGCATCGGCCAGTGCCTTATACTGTTGATAAAGCGCGCTGTTTTCTTCGTTATTGACAGGGTAATATGCTTCCATCCCCTGCTGCCAAACCGCAGGATATTCGCGCGTGATGACCGTTTTTTCCTGCTGACCGAACGCAAAATGCTTGTGCTCGATGATGCGCGTATACGGCGTTTCACGATCCGTATAGTTGACGACCGCAACGCCCTGATAATTCGGTGTATCCAAAACTTCGGTCTCGAAGCGCAGGCTTCTGTACTCAAGCTCACCGCATTTATAATCAAAATAAGAATCAATCGTACCTGTATAAACGACTTTTTCCGCAAGTGCATCATACGCTGCACGATTCGCAAGATAATCCACATCAGTGCGCACTTCAATGCCATCGAGCAGCTTATCAATAATCTCATTATAGCCGTTTACCGGGATGCCCTGATACGGATCGTTAAAATAGTTATTGTCATACGTATAGCGCACAGGGAGACGCTTGATGATGAATGCCGGCAGCTCCGTGCAAGGTCTGCCCCATTGCTTTTCCGTATAGCCCTTGATGAGCTTAGTGTAAATATCCGTGCCGACAAGGCGAATCGCTTGCTCTTCGAGGTTTTTGGGTTCGCCTGTTACGACGCCGCGCTGTGCTTCAATCTTTTCACGTGCTTCGTCCGGTGTTACGACACCCCAAAGCTTCGAGAACGTATTCATATTGAACGGCATGTTGTAGATTTCGCCTTTATAATTTGCGATTGGTGAATTCGTGAAGCGATTAAACTCTGCTAAATCATTTACATATTTCCATACGCGGCGATTTGCCGTATGAAAAATGTGTGCACCGTAACGATGCACAGTGACTCCTTCGATCTCTTCGCAATAAATATTGCCGCCAACGTGATCGCGGCGCTCCAGCACAAGACATTTTTTGCCGCGCAGTGTAGCTTCGTGTGCAAACACGGAACCGAAAAGGCCGCTGCCTACAATGAGATAATCATACTTTTTACACATACTAATTCTCCTTCTAATTATTAAATCAAGAATTTATTCTTCAATTTCATTTATACTCTTGGTTTTCTCCGTCATCTGGGCAGACTTCTCTTCTGTGAAGCCTTCTGTGGATTCCGGCACGAACATAATCTTGATTGTCAGCAGAATCAGCTTTAAATCAAGCAAAATTGACTGTTTTTCGATATACTGAAGGTCGAGCCGCAACTTATCGTAGGGACTCGTATTGTATTTGCCGTAAATTTGGGCATAGCCGGTCAGGCCACCTTTGACGCGTAGGCGGTAGGAAAACTCGGGGATTTCTTTTGTGTATTCTTCCACGTGTTCGATGCGCTCCGGGCGCGGGCCGACGATGGACATATTACCCTTTAAGACGTTAATAATCTGCGGGAATTCATCGATGCGCAGTTTACGGATGACGCGGCCGACACGTGTGATGCGGGGATCGCCGGAGCGACACGGAATGGATTTGCCGCCTTTTTCCGCATCTACGATCATACTGCGGAACTTGAGAATTTCAAAAACCTTGCCGTTTTTGGTACAGCGCTTTTGCTTATAGAACACAGGGCCGTGATCTTCGAGCTTGATGGCCAAGGCTGTAAGAAGAAGCAGCGGGGAAAGCAGAATAAGTGCCGTAAGGGAAAGCAGAATATCGACCACGCGCTTGACAAGGTTGTACCAGAAACGTTCGCTTCGGTACTCATATTTCATCATGGGCGTATCGATCAGATGACGCGCTCCGAAGCCTTCCATGGTGATCTCACTGAGCTGCGGCGTGATATAGAGGCTTTTGCGGCTCTGCATGCAGTACCAGATCACCTCTGAACGCTTTTTAGAGGAAACCTCATAGAAAATGACAGCCTGATAGGGAGCGACTTCTTTTTTCCAGTCGCCCTTCAGAATATCCGCAGAAACGACCTTTTCGATGGTGAAGATATGACCAATCTTATCAAATTTTTGTAGGAACTCATTCACATTATCCGCGCCGGAGATGACGAGGGTCTTTTCCGGCTTGCCGAACGCGATGGTAAAACGCTTGCCGACAAGAGCCCAGCACGCTGCCGCCAAAAGCTGGCAAAGCACCGTGAGAATGCCGGGAATTAAGTTAACATAATTATGGCGAATCATGCAGAATTCGCCATAGAGCAGCAAATCTGCCATGCCAAAGGACAGGAACTGCGAAAAAATAGTTTCTGCAATGGAATAATCTGTAATTTTAAACGCACGGAAAAGATTGCCGAGTGCTACGTATACGATGGCATAGAGAATCAATGTGACCGCATATCCGATGCTGTCTGCTCTACGGAAAAGTCTTGGGCCGTAATATTGGAACAAAACCATGGCAAAAAAACCAAATTGCAATGCAAAAATGGAGAACTTCATGATCATAGAAAGCGCAAACTTTCTGTTATTCATTTATATTCACGCACCTTATATTCTTAATAAATATTGTTATATATTTTTAATGATACCATTCGACACGCTTATTGTCAATTCGTTTTTTAAATCCTGTGCAAATCACCAATTACCCTCCTCCCGCAATCTCTTCTTTTTTTCGTAATTGTTACTAATAATTCTACAATAAAATTAATATGCTTAGAACAGATCCATCATGGAGCACTTTTTGGGGTAGAAGACGTTGGGGACGGCAGGAGCTTGGCGGAGGAGGCGGACGTCAGGCATCCAGGGGATATCGGCGGCGGCGCGGGCGCCGGTGATGAGGGCAGAAAAGGCGCGGATGTTGAGGATGAGGTCCGGTACGGCGTCGGTTTTTTCGACTTTATTTTGCTCACCGGGGGCAAAGTGCAGGCGCCATGTGCCGTTATTTTCCGTGATGATATCGTCTTCAATACGGAGGGTGATCTCCCCTGTGCCGCGGCAAGCACAGTTTTCTAAAACACGCTCGACGTTGACAACGCGCAGCATACCGTTTGGGAACACGGAGCAGAACGTGCGCGTGTTTTCGCCGATGAGCTGCTCTAAGTGCATATCGGACGGGACGGTGAAACGGAGCTTCTCGTAATCCGACGAGAAAGCGGATTTTGCGAAGAACAGCAAGCCGTTGAACGCTTCGGCATCGCACGCGAGGAAACCGCCGGGACTTTGGAACGTGTGGGTGCAGTCAAGATATGTGACGCCGTCTTCTTCGATTTTATGGGTAATCATCAGGCCGCGCGGCTGATTTTCGTTATTGTACCAGACGAATGCGTAGCGTTTATCGTTCCAGAGGTTCGCTTTTTCGAGACCTTTATCATACGTTTCGCGGACGGCGGAGAGGTTGTGGTCTGCATAGAATGCGTTATAGACGGTGAGAAGCGGGGTAAAATCGTCGCCGGGGAAGATCTGCTCGACATGCCCGCCGACATCCTGCGGCTTCATCGCTGTAAACGGCACCGACCAGCGGTATTCCGGCGCACCGGCTTCAAAGCCGAACTTGCGGTAATACTGCATGCTGAACGGATACAAAAAAGCGAACGTGAAATCGTTTGCGTACATGTCTTTGAGAGAGGCCGTCATGCAAGCGCGGATAACGCCGCCGCGGCGGTACTGCGGCAATGTAGAAACACCGCCTACACCGCCGAGCTTATACGTGCCGCCGTCGAAGCGGCAGAGGTACTCGCGGCTGTTCACAACACCGCAGATGGTCTCATCGTCGTCTAAAAATGTGCCGAAGCAGCGGTTGCGGGCGTCTTCCCTCTTTTCTTCTTCGGTGCGCTCACGAACGGCGCTTTCTTTGGCTTTTTCGAGGTCGTAATCTCCCTCAAAGGCGACAGCCATGGTGAGATTTGATTTCCAGTTTTCTTCCGGGCGCAGTAATCTTGTTTTCATACAACTTTCCTCCGTTTTGCAAAAAACCGGCAAGTGAAAAGGAGCTTGCCGGTTTTTGTCTTTATATTGTGATATATATTAAATATATTCTAGTATACGGGCTTATTCCGAAAGGGCATGGATGATTTCATCCATGTGCATGCCGCGGGAACCTTTGCACAGCACGGCATCACCAGGATGCAGACGGCCTTTCAGATACGCGATGGCTTCCGCATTCGAGGCGAACCACGCGCTGTTCTCACGATTTTTAAAGCCCTCGACGATGTGCTTTGCGAGCGGGCCGACGCCGATAAGGACATCGGTGCCGTTTTCCGCCGCAAACGCGCCGGTTTCATAGTGGCCGCGCTCTGCGTAATCGCCGAGCTCCAGCATATCGGCAAGTACGGCGTACTTTTTGCCGGTCGCTTTCAGGCCGCCGAGAATTTTCAAAGCGGCACGCATGGAATCGGGGCTGGCGTTATAGGTATCGTCGACCAGCGTGATGCCGTGCGCTTCTTTAATCTGCTGGCGCATGGCGGGCGGTGCATAGGTGCGGATGGCTGCGACGGCTTTTTCCTCCGGAACGCCGACTTCCACAGCGACCGCGACGGCGGCAAGGGCGTTGCGCACGTTGTGCTCGCCGGCAGCGGGGACGTACATTTCTACGCGTTTACCGTCGTGCACACAGATAAACCTTGTTCCCTCCGTATCGGCCTCAAGCTCTACGGCGCGCCAGTCGCAATTTTCACCGAGACCGAAGCGCACGATCTGCTTTTCCGGGGTGCTTTTTAATGTGGAAAGCAGGTCGTCATCGCCGTTTACGAACACCTTGCTGCCGTTTGGCAAGTAATCCGTGATGCCGAACTTCTCTTTCATGATGTTCTCGCGTGTTTTCATGAACTCGATATGCGACACGCCGATGTTCGTCATGACGGCGATGTTCGGCTTTGCGACTTTTGCAATGCGCGCCATCTCACCGGGCATACTGACGCCCATTTCGACAACGGCGGCTTCGTCCTCCGGCGTGATGCGCAGAACGGTCATGGGCAGGCCGATCTGGCTGTTCGCGTTGCCGGCGGTTTTCATCGTTTTGAGACCGGCGGAAACAGCTAAAGCGACCATTTCCTTTGTGGTGGTCTTACCTACGCTGCCCGTGATGCCGATGACCGGGATATTGAAGCGCTCGCGATAGCGTTCCGCAACCTTTTGCAGTGCCGCGCGGGTGTTTTCAACGTAGACAACATCGCCTGCGGGGGCATCGAGCGGCTCTTCGGAAAAAGTCGCTGCCGCGCCCGATGCGAAGACCTGCGGGATAAAGCGGTGTGCATCGGTGTTTTCGCCGCGGATGGGCACGAACATTTTGCCGGGCGTCGTCTCGCGGCTGTCGGTATAAAACGACGTGACGGTATTTTCGCCGCTGCCGACGAGCCTGCCGCCGCACATTTCGGCGATCTCAGATACCTTTAATTTCATAAATGCAGTAGTTTCCTTTCGTTTAGCGCACCGAAGCGAGGGAGCCCATCGGATCCCACGGCTGGAGCGTGATCGGCTCTTGCTCAAACGCTTTGCGCTGTTCTTCTGTGAGGTACTTTTTATCGACGACGACCTGATACATATACTCGTCAAACCAAGCGTCGCTCATGATGTAGTAGCCGTCTACACCGGCGTCCTTGCCCCAGCTGTTTTCGACTCTCCAGCGGTTCGGCTTACCGTTATCGTCGAGGTTGACGCCCTGGAAGACCATGGCGTGCGTCATGAGGCTCTGGCCGTAATCGAGGCGCTGAGCTTTATCCATGGTGAACTCGGTATTAAAAAGCGTTTCGAGGTCAAGAGCGTTCAAATCCATAACGCCGCCGTCGCGAACGCTGCGCTTGCCGACATCGCAGCCGAACCAAACCGGCAGGCCGTCCTTCATCTGGGCGATGGCTGCCGCTTTCAGGTCTTCAATGGGCAGGTTGAGGTACTTGACGGGTCGGCCCTCTGCGACGTTACCAAGGAACGCGACGGTGTAGGTCTTGCCGTAGGGCTTATCGGACGTCGGCGCATTGATGAGGCTGATGTACTGGGAAAGATCCATGTCGACGTACTTTTTGAAGAACGACTGCGGAGTGATGCCGAGGTCGCGCACGAAGCCGTTCGGGGTCTTGACCTCGAAATCGAACTTCACAGGCGGCTTGCCGAGGCTGATGCACAGCATGTTATAGATGGTCTGCATCATGTCGTCCTTCTTTGCACGGAGCTCCTCCATGGAAGCGCCGTTCTGATACGCGGTGCGCAGCGTGCAGGCAAACTCACGCAGCTTTTCGGTGAGGTAGCCGATGATCTCACGCGTGGAGGAGGATGCGGCGGTTTCCGGCATGACTTCCTTCGGCACGACGCCGTACTTCTCTACGAGGTTTGCGAACATATCCCACTGACCGCCGTCGCCGAGCGGACCGGAAAGCAAATATGTAACAAGGCGGCCTGCGGTGGGCTCGTTGAGCGTCTCTAAGATGCTCTCGAGGAAATAGTTGCTCTTTTCAAGCTTATCGAAAAACAGCGCGTAGTTCTGAGAGAGCTCGAACGTTTTGACGCCGAGCTTTTTGATGATGCGGAAGCGCATGGTGTTGAGCGCCGCGAACATCCAGCAGCGGCCGCTCTGCTTCTGATTCGTGATGTCGCCCTGCTCCAAAGAAATGTTGAACGTATGGCGCATTTCGCGGGCGTTCTCAAAGCGCATGGCGGCGTTGTTGACCCCATTCTTCGTGACAGCATCCATGGCGATACGGTTTGCGCGGTCACCATCGAACGCGGTCTCATAAGAAGCGAGCTGTTCCAGTGTGATTTCCCTATTCATTTCTGCACAAGTCCTTTCCCGAAAGTAATTTATGAGCTTTATTTCATGGAATCAAGGATTTCCCGAATGACGACACGCTCGTCAAACGGGTATTTTTTACCCTCGATCTCCTGATAATCTTCGTGACCCTTGCCTGCGAGGACAATAATGTCGCCGGGTTGTGCGTTTTCAATGCACCAGCGGATGGCTTCGCGGCGGTCGGGAATTTCAATGTATTTGCCGTCGGTCTTTGCAAGGCCGACCTTGATGTCCGCTAAAATATCGAGTACATTTTCGTAACGGGAGTTATCTGCCGTGATGACGGAGAGATCGGCTAAATTGCCGCTGACTTCGCCCATCTCGAAACGGCGCACCTTGGGGCGATTGCCGCCTGCGCCGAACATGCAGATGAGGCGCTTCGGGTGATAGGCGCGCAGCGTTGTCAAAATGCTCTGCATGCTGACGGCGTTGTGCGCATAATCGATGAGCAGAGTGAAATCGCCGGGCATCGGCACGGGCTCCACGCGGCCCTTGACTTTGACGGTTTTAAGCCCCTGCTGCATGGCAGTGACAGGGATATTCAAAACGCTGCACGCCGTGATGGCGCACAGGGCGTTATAGACGTTGAACTTGCCGGGGATGGCGACATCCGCGGTAAAATTCAGCTTGCCTGTGACGGAGAAGCGCACGCCGAGAAAACCCGGTGTGGTAACGAGTTCTTCCCCATGCGCAACAAAATCGGCCGATTTATCGTAGCCGTAGGTAACAATATTGCACGTATGATTTTTGATGATGCCGGTATAATTCGGGTCATCGATATTGATGATGCCGGTGCGGCACATACGGAACAGCATGCTTTTGCACGCCATGTACTCTGCCATATCTTTATGCTCTGCGCCGCCGATGTGATCCTCGGAGAAATTCGTGAAGAGGCCGAGCTCAAACGTGAAGCCTGCAACGCGGTGATCTTTAAGACCGATGGACGAGACCTCCATAACGCAGTATTCGCAGCCGGCATCGACCATTTGGCGCATGAACTTCTGCACCTCGTAGTTTTCGGGTGTGGTGTTATCGGTTTGAACGAGGGTATCGCCGTACAGTACGCCGATGGTGCCGATGACGCCGGTTTTATGGCCTGCGGCCTCCAGCATGGAGCGCATCATGAACGCGGTGGTCGTTTTTCCCTTGGTGCCCGTGATGCCGATGACGTGCATCTGCTCTGCGGGGTGGCCGAAGAACTCGGCGCTCAAATATGCGAGGGCAAGGCGGGTGTTATCCGTTAAAATGACCGGCACGGGCGCTTCCACGGGCTCCTCTGCGATGATGACGGCGGCACCTTTTTCCGCTGCCATTTTCGCGTACTTATGGCCATCTGCATTCGCACCGCGCAGGCAAACGAACGCGCAGCCCGGCACAGCCTTACGGGAATCATACACAAGGTCGGTGATGTCGACGTCCGGCACCTGCTCCGCGCGATACTTGATGGCGGTTAAAAGTTGTTTCAGTTTCATTTTTATCCCATCCTTTTTTGTGAATTCGGATGATGTATACCGACATGGTATACTATGTGCTTATTATAGTCCGTCTGCGTGGTTCTGTCAAAGAAAAAAGAGAGCTGCGCGTAAAAATGTGCAGCTCTCTCATTTAATTTTCGGTATTTGCGGGTTCGTCGTTCAAAAGACGCTCGTACAGCTTGACGCTGTCGCTGCGGTAATCGATCTTTTCCTGCTTTTTGAACGCGGAGCCGTCTTCTGTACGGACGGCGACCTTGAGCTCACCGAGGACGGAAAGCACGCTTTCTTTCGTTGCGCCCTCCTCATTATAGTGGTTGAGCTCTAAGTTGTTCAGCGCCGGAATGTCCTTCCAGAGGTAATAGTCGTTATCGGTGCCGTCTACGGGGCCAAAGAAGCCTTCTAAATCGTCCTGATTGAGGTATTTATAGCTTGCGTCGTCGTAAGCGAAAATCATGCTGTCACCGGCGGAGGCATCGGTCGCGAACTTGACGAACGAGGCCTGCAGCTCTGATGTTTCAAACTCCGAGGTGCCGCTTGTATTAAAGCGGCAGAAATTCATGGCGACATATGTTTCGCCGTCACCGTTGCGGTCGTCTGCATATTTCTCGAAAAGCTCCTGAATATCGGTTTGCAGGTCGCTCGGCACGGTATACTGCGTCATGACGGTGATGGTATAATCGGGTTCCGTTTTGGATGTGACCGAATATATGAAATAGCCGACGACGGCTATGGCGAGCGCGACGAGCAGGACGTGCACCTTGTGATAATCCCACCAGTTTTTGCGTTTATCCGCCGCGGTCTGCGGCTTGATTTCGTTTTTATGAATGGTGTCTTCCGTATCGTCCAGCAGATACCGCTCTCGTGCCATGTGATTTCCTCATCTCTTCCTTAGTATTCTTTGGCTGTGTGGTTTTTGAAAAGGCGGCTTTGTGCCGCCTTTCAGGGAGCCCATGCAACTGGGTTCCCTACGGCTCAACAGTCCACCGGACTGTTGAGCCTACCTTCCTGGTTTTTGGGGAGGCAAAAAGGTTTCGTCGTTTGCGAACGACGACCAAAGGCGTTGCCTTTGGAAT
>OLRD01000295.1_pt1 | contig 43964 bp, 29 predicted proteins | sample 1672051 | NCBI WGS metagenome assembly OLRD01 (sample SAMEA3136640, study PRJEB25190) | human gut metagenome | biome: human gut; feature: human-associated habitat; material: faeces | place: Austria | collected 2013 | reverse complement strand
TGAGCGGGAAATAGTCTTTGAGCCTGTTTGCCATAAGCAATGCCCTCCTTTATTTAGTTTTTCTGTCATCACCTGGTAATTGCTTCGAAAAGGAAGCACAAGAAAGTGAAAGACGGCCCTTGGGCCTGAACAATATGGCAGCTCAGATACCGCCATGTGACGAAATAAGAATAACATATTGCGGGAATTTACGCAACTGTATTTTCATCCAGGCTGCGGATTCAATAGCTGTTCCACAGCCTGAATGGAATATATTTTTATTGATTATCCGCATGAAGAGTAAAAGTGATGAAATCCAGGGCACCTTCTCCTTCGTAACGGAAATATAGATCATGAGGACCATTTGATACGGAAACCATACCTGTGATATCCTGCCATGTGTCCGCTGCAATGTCCACGTTCAGGGTTCCGGCCGGTTTGGTGAGATCCTCCGTAAAGACGGCGATGGTTCCTTTCGCTTTTCCTCTGAGCTTCAGAGTTATTTTCTGCAGGTTATAAAAAGCGAAGCTTTTGTAGCCTGTCATTGTTCCGTCTTTTATGTTGGCAACGTACTGAACCGGCAGGGTATCTCCGCTCATTTCTTTTTCTGCAGCCGGTTCCTTGTCGGGGACATCCTGGGTCAGGTAGGGGAAATGAAGCTGCATTTCCTTCTGTCCGGAGAATACGGCACCGTCTTTGCCTGTCAGCCTGCAGCAGATACAGGCGGGATATGTGCCTTTTCCTTCCAGAGGGCCGTCGTTCAGGCCGCAGGAGGTTACGGGTACCTGCCGGATACTTCCGTCATCGGCTATCTCTATTTTTTCCGCACAGCCCTGTCTGCTGAACTGGGTGCGGTTGCTCTGTCTGTGATAAAAAACATACCACTGTCCGTTTATATATTCCATGCCGCCGTGGGTATTTCCCAGGCAGTTCAGCGCTTCTGCCGCGGTTCTTCCGTTCAGGCCCACATCCCCGATATCGATCAGGGTTCCGCCGTACTTGTAATCCCTGTCAGGCTTATCGCTGACAGCATAACACAGCTCGTGGCTGAGAACGGAGGAATATACAAAATAATAGGTGTTTCCTATTTTGCGGATAGAGCTTGCCTCAAAAAATTCATGTCCCTCAAAACCAGTCCCTTCACTGTCTGCAATGGATGGCAGCAAAAGCCTGGGTTCTGTTTTCAGGGTAAGCATATCCGGTTCCAGCGTCATTACCTGAGAGCCCTGTTTTCCGCCGATATGTTCTTTATGCATAGGGGCGTTGCCGGAATACAGGTAGATTTCTCCGTCATCATCAATGAAAATCCCCGGATCAAACTGGCTCAGGTCTTCCTCTCCCTTGCCCAGGACTGTTCCGTTTTTATGGCGTACCATGCCTAAATATTCATAGCTTCCGGCAGGAGTGTCGCATACGGCAACCCCGATCTCAGGCAGAAAATCCAGACAATAATAAAGGTAATATCTTCCATCCGGCCCTTTTACCACATCCGGCGCCCACAGGGCATGGATACCCGGAGGATTCAGGCCATTTCCGAATCTGGATTTTACATCATAAATTCTGGGTATGCTGTTATCCTCCGAAGGATTCTGATTCCTGGGATCCTGGTCTTTCCGAAAAATCACCCCTTCATATTTCCATTCTGTCAAATCCTTTACGTCCGCAGAATAACAAATGTAATCATTCAGGCAGAACATTTCTCCGTCAAACCGGTCATGGCTCCCATATATATAGACTCTGTCCCCGAATACATGCGGTTCCCCGTCCGGAACATATTCATAGGTCGGTAAATAGGGATTATATACCTGCTTTTTTTCAGCTGCTTCCTTCATCTTCTTCCTCCTGCACTTTATTTTCTGTCATGAAATTGTAGCTTTTTTATTATATCACAATAACTTCCCTATACATATCCCTTATCTGACCAGTCATGTTCCTTTATCCGCTGATATTCTTCCATGGAAATTGTCAGGATCGTGCCGTGCTTAAAGCCGTAGGGGAAATCAAAAGAGGCATCCGATCTGACAAACCGGCCATCTGCAAGACTATCGGCAACAAAAGGCACGTAGCCCTGTCCTGCTCCGGGTACCCCATAGTAATCCAAAAACAGGCACCATCTGCCATCCTCCAGCTTTACGGCAGTGGGAGCTTCATACAGCCCGCTTTCCACAGCCTCCATGCTCCGGTCAAAGGCTTCCACTCGTTCGTAAGGCCCTGCCGCCTGTTCTGATTTCAGGAGGATGATTTTTTCAGGATTTCCCTCGCTCTTTACAAACATATAATACAGGCCGTTTTCTTCGTAAATGGCAGAATCAATAATACCGCTGTCCTCTTTCCTGTACAAAAGTTCAGGCTTGCTGAATTCGTGAAAATCTTTTGTCCTGCAGAAGTAAATTCCTTTTCTGCCATAATCATTGCAGCTGTGTGAGGAAGACCAGTGAAGGAGGTAATCTTTATTTTCCCTGTCGTAAATGATATCCGGCGCCCAGAGGCAGCCAAAGTTCTCATCGCCAATCTTCACAAGCCGCTGTTCGGTCCAGTCTGTCAGGTTGTCCGATTCCCATACAGAAAAACATTTGCTTCCGTTTCGGCCGATTTCCTCCCAGGAGCCGTGGTACTGGTTTCTCATACCGTAGGAAAGGCTGAGATCCGTTGCAAATATATAGAATCTGCCGTTCTCCTCACACCTGGTAATTGTGAAATCCCTGACTCCCTTGTCTCCGTAATAGGTCCAGAGGACCGGATTTCCTCCATTGACCTCCTCCCAGTGGAAGCCGTCCCTGCTCAGTCCGAAATATACCTGTTCTCCGTCAGGGGTGGTCTTTTCTTTAAAATGTACGAATAAATATGCCTGCATTTTTTCCTCCTTCGATGTGTTGGGTTTTCTTTTCATTATAAGTTTTTCTGGGGAGAATTGGTATGTTAAATTTTTTAATTTTAGGGTAATATTTATATCTCCTTCAGTCTGAAAACCGTCAGAGAAAATTTAGGGAATTCATACATAAAGCTATCGTTTTCCTTGCAAAACACCGCTTCCTGCGGTGCCACTCTCTCCGGCTCTGCAAAGTCATTTTCCGCCGCCAAATCTGCCTGCATGGTATAAACGGTTCCCTGAAGCCTGCTGCCGCACATACCCTTCATGATAATATGTGCGCTTACACCTTGCTCCTGCAGATTTACCACCTTAAGGATAACGGTTTGATCCGCTTCATCACGGCTCGCTCCATAATATAGAGGCTCTGTCACCACCGGTTTGTCCTCTGTTCCAGCGCAAAGCCTGCCGTCTACCCATACGCGCACCGTACGCCCGGACACCTGCAGTTTCAGTAAATATTCCTGTCCTTTGCTGACCCGGATAAGGCTCTGGGTCAAATCAGAACAGCACCCTCTTATCCTTCTGCTGAGCAAAAGATCATAATTCTGCCAGCCTCCCACCGTCCAGCTGTAATTATTATCTTCATCCTGCCATCCAAAAAAAATCTGAAAGCCCTGAAAGCCATCCAGTTCTTCTGCCCTGCAGCTGATGGTATAGTCCTTCCATTCCGTATCTGCAAGCCAGACAGACGCCTCCTCCTTTTTCAGATGATAGTCTCCGAAGCTTACCTTTTCTCCTGTCTTACTGTTCTCCAGCACAACGTCCCTGAAAATGACCTCTGAATGATACCCCTGCAGCCTGATTCCCCCACATATAGGTTCTTCCTCAATTCCGGGTGCTTCCAGTCCTTCCGTATATATCTCCAGCCTTCTGCTTCCCTGATGATTCATAAAAAGCTTCTGGACATAATAATCAGGACTTCCGTATATCCGGTGGTTATCAAACCACAGCATATCCGGCTTCCAGTTCACATAATCGACATTAGCAAGCATAGGTGCATAACAGGCTAATCCCACAGCCTTTGCATTCCGTTCCAGCCCCAGCATAAAGCTGGCTTCCGCAAGAGCATTATACCATGTGTTTCCCCAGCTGGCGTACTCCCCGAGAAAAACCTTCGGATCCTGCGCGCGGAAGTTATCATATCTGTGATGATTGGCAAGAAACCATTCCGGTGTATGGTAATAATGCTCATCCACCAGGTCACTGCCGTATTCCTTGGCACATTTCCATCCCTTCTCATACTCGCTTCCCGCAGAAAACGGACCTGCTGTACCTATGATTTTTATCTCCGGGTATTTTTCACGGACAGCCCTGTGAAAGAAAGGATACCGCTCAAAAAAGGCATCTCCCACCTCTTCATTCCCAATGCCGATATATTCCAATCCAAAAGGGGCTTCATGCCCCATGCGGGCCCGGATCCCTCCCCATTCTGATTCCGGCGTCCCGTTGGCAAACTCTATCAGATCCAACGCGTCCTGAATCCATGGCTGCAGTTCATTCAGAGGAACAATCCTCTGATGGTGGGGATCATAGCCGCCGGGAAGCACAGGAAGGGGTTTTGCACCAATATCCTCACAAAACTGAAAATACTCGAAAAAGCCCAGTCCCAGTGACTGATTATATCCCCAGCTGTTTCTCCTGGCCGGCCGCTCTTCCACCGGCCCGATGGTATTTTTCCACCGGTACATGGAATTCCTGTCCTCCGGATTCAGAGAACCGTCATGAACGAGACACCCTCCCGGAAAGCGCATGAATTTAGGCTTCATATCCTTTAATTTCAGCGCAATATCCTTACGCATGCCGTTTCTTCGTCCCATAAAGGTATCTTCAGGGAAAAGCGAAACAAAATCCAGGGCAAGCCTGCCTTTCTGCGGCATAGTCAGTACCAGCCTGGCCGAAGTATCCGTTTTGCTGCTGACAAGCCGCCCCTCCTGTTTCTCCCACCCAGCGGTACCTCCCTGTAGAGTCAGTCCCGCATATTCACAGCCATCCTTTCCCTCCAGGGCAACCCGAAACTCCTCCGGCTTTCCCGACATGCTTTTTGCATAACAGGAAAACAGATATACTTCTCCTTCTTTAACCGCGAAGCCGCTGTTATATCCCAGATTCAGTACGCCCGCTCCTTTTCCCGGCTTTGTTACATCAATCACCAGATAATGCGGATTTTTTTCACTATATGGTTCCAACGTATCAATAGAAAGAATTACTTCCGCGTTTCCCCGTTTTACCTTTTCCCAACCATAAAGAGAATGGTACTCTTTATTATCCATGGGATCAAATTCAAAGGAACGGTTCTGAACCATCTCCGCATAAAGGCCTCCGTCGGCAGCATGATTCAGATCTTCAAAGAAAATACCAAACAGGTCTCCCAGCGGTTCTTTTTCTTCCTGCATATTTACAATTATTTTTTTATCCATTATCGTTGCCTTTCTATAATCAGCCCTTTACGGATCCGACCATAACTCCCTTTTCAAAAAACTTCTGAGCGAAAGGATACATGACAATCAGAGGAATAGCAGACAGCACCATACATGCCAGCTCGATTGTTTTATAATTGGATGCCGCATCTGAAAGTGCCGTAAGTACGGATGACATACCGCTGTTCATGGCATTCCCCAGATTGGCCGCAGCTTCACTTGATTTTGTTAAAGAGAGCGTATAATAGGAAAGTGTCTGTAAATCTGTGGATTTAGTGTAATAAAGTGTCTGTGTGTAATCATTCCACATGGCTACCGCTGTAAAAATCCCCAATGCGCTTAGAACCGGCTTGGATAAAGGAAGAACCAGACGGAAAAAGATCTTGGTTTCCGACGCGCCGTCAATCTTGGCAGACTCAAACAACGATTCCGGAATCGCCTTGAAATTGGTATTAAAGATAATAACATTATAAAAACCGCCGAACAAACAAGGTAGAATATATACCCAAAATGTATTGTAAATATGTATGGCATTAAACAAAATGAAGTAAGCAATCACCCCACCGTTCAGGTACATACTTAAAAAACCTATCACTGTATAGAACTTCTTTCCGGTAAGATTCCCTCTGGAAAAACCATAGGCAAACATGGCTGTAATCAATGTCTGAAAAAATGTTACGATTACAGTTCTCGCAAATGTGATGCCGAAGGCTTTTATAATTTCCATATCACCCAGAACTGCTTTCCAGCTTTCCAGAGTAAAGTCCCGAGTCCACAGCATGGCATAACCGTTTCTGGAAATATCCTGGGCGCTGTTAAGGGAATTTATCAAAGAATACCAGACTGGATATACCGTTATCAGCATTATAATTACCATGACTGCCGTCAGTATAATCTGGAATCTTCTCTGCCTTCTTGATTTCAGGCTATTCATTTCTTTTCTCCTCCTTAAAACAATCCGCTGTCTGTCAATTTGTTGGAAACTTTGTTTGCAAAAAACAGAAGGGTAATAGCCAAAACGGATTTAAAAATATTTATAGCCGCTGCCATACCAAACTGAAGCTGCTGCAGACCGACTTTATAGATATACGTATCAATGACTTCACTCCGTTCCAGATTAAACGCATTTTGCAATACATAAATCTGGTCAAAGTTATTATTCATAATTCCTGCCACTGCAAATATAACCATAATAACAATAGTTCCCTTTATGCTTGGCAGTGTAACATACCACATCTTTTTTAATCTCCCTGCTCCGTCCAGTTCCGCCGCCTCATAAAGTGCCTGATCCACCCCCGCAATAGCCGCTGTATAAAGAATGGTTCCCCAGCCCAACTCCTTTATCAGATTGGAAACAATGGCGATACTCCAGAAAAAGGCGGGTTCCGCCATAAAAACAACTGGCTGGTCCGTAAGTCCCAGCTTCATCAGAATTGTATTAAGCACACCCCCGTCAGCGCTGAGCAGCGTGATTATGATACCGCCGAATACCACCCAGGAAATAAAGTGGGGCATATATGTTACGGTCTGCACAAGGCTCCTGACTTTCTGATTGGCAATCTCATTAATAAACAAAGCAAACAGGATGGTTATGGGAATCGTCACCAGCTGTCCGATAAGATTGATTCCAAGTGTATTGACAAGCATCCTTCCGAAATCATGATTGGAAAATATAATTTTAAAGTTCTGGAATCCATAAAACGGACTTGAAAATACCCCCTTAATCCCTTCTGTCACCTGGTAATTCTTGAATGCTAATATCAGGCCAAACAGAGGGACAATACTGAAAAGTATAATCAGTATTGTTCCGGGCAGCATCAGAGAATGAAGCTGAAGCTGTGACGCCAAATCCTTCCCCAGCCGATACCCCTTTTTCTTTTTTCCGGCTTCTGCCATATTGTAATCCTCCTATCTCGTTTTCAGAGTAATATCCGGTGCCGTAAATACCGGAATTTCTTCCCTGCCAAAAGGCGCCTGAAGCTATTCCATATTTACTCCAAAGCGCCTTTTCCCGGTTACATTCAATTCTCATATATGCCGGCATTCACATTTTCAATCTTTTCGCCGTAAGCCTCATAATTCTGCTGAAGTGTTTTATTGTATTCCGCATCGATATCTGCAATGGAATATCCTTCAAGGGTTTCCAGCATACTCTTATACTCTTTTTCAAACTGTTCATCCGAAGAAGCAGAAACTATCTTTGCCTTCTGGGACTCCAGATAGCTCTTTACCTGGGAGACCTTAATTCCTAAATCACTGGAAGGCTCAATCACATTGCCATCCTGGAATGACAGCAGATCAGAATCAAAAATATAGGTATCTTCATATTTACCGATGGCCGTACTCACCTGATTAAATACGGCTCCATCTGTTCCTTCAGCGGGAGGAGCCTGTGTACTCCATGCGAAATCCGTATTAGCAAAAGGCCACAATGCGATATTCTTCTTATAATCCGTTTCAAACTTCTTATTTCCATCTTCTGTCCTGGCTGCGATTCCATTTTCATCCAGCGTGTAATCAACACCCTCCACACCATACTCGTTCAGGAACATACCTTCACGGCTTGTAGCAAAGCTAAGCATTTTAGCAATCTGTTCCGGATGTTCACAATCTTTGGAGACAAAAGTCTGAATCCATCCTGAACCGGCCTGAAGAGAAATAGGAACTATCGGACGGGCACCATTATCTGCAAGAATCGGCCCGAAGGACACAAAGGGCACGGTTTCCTTTTTACTGCTCTGCGCAGGATTTCCAATCCAGCAAAATACCCTGCCGCTCTCAATATAAGTTTTCAATGCCGCTTCATCAAGCGTAAGCGAATTGATATCCAAATATCCGTTTTGGATCAGATTATTCACAAATTTAAGAGCCCTCTTATACCCGGGATTCATTTCCTTATGTCTGTAGTTGCCATCCGCATCTACCGGAGCTACACCGAAGGTTTCCGCAATAATACCGTCCAAAGAGGAATTAATCCATTTATCAGCATGAAGCATAACAGGAAAAACGGATTGCCCGTCTATCATATAGCCAGAATTTTTGACCAGCTCACAGGCTTTATAAAATCCTTCTTCCGTCTGTACATCCTCCTGGGTAATTCCCAGTTCATCCATAATTGTCTTATTAAACATAATGGCTGAATTATGTCCCTTAGTCACATTGTCCACATAAACCTGGCTGCTTGGAGGGTTCACCTTTCTGTTATCATTGGAATTCATATGACTGGGTACCGAATACCATCCTCCAAATTTAAAATTTACCGCCTTTTTAATATCATCAGGGAAATCCGTAAGAAGATGGGATTCCGGATCATATGTCTGTAAAAACTCTTCCATAGACCAAACCTTCCCTGACTGAATCAGCTGCTTAATCGTATCTGCATCCGTAATGGAAATCAAATCCGGAAGATCGTTGGATGCAATCATTAACCCAAGCTTTGTATCCGCATCCGTAGGCGGCTGTTCAATCGTAAAAGTCACTCCGGTCTCCGCTTTCACCGCATCCAGGAACGGAGAAGTAGTCACACCTTTTTCCCATCCGTTCGGTCCCCAGCCAGTCACATCTGAAAACCAATAAACTTCAGCTTCACCCATTGAAGCTGTCTGAGCACCGCTCTCCGTCCCTGCTATCGTTCCGCTTTCTGCCGTTGTATCTGTCGCTGATGCAGAGCCACAGCCAAACACTCCCATTGCCATTACACCAGCCAGTGCTGCTGCCATAACCCTTTTCAAATAATTTTTCTTCATAAACCGCTTAACTCCTTTACCCTCAGTTAACTTGTTAAATGAACCATTTTTTCTTCATCAATGCATTGTTGAATTCGATTGTTTAACTGTCTTTATTATAAAGATTACTATTCGCGAATAGTATGAAGATATTTTATTTTTTAGGTAATTATTTTAAACTGCACTTTTTACTCCTCAACAACAAAAAAGGATATGGCCGTATATTTCTTACGAACACATCCTTATTCCTGTCTCACGATAAATTTCTGCGAAAAACAGAGGGACTGATTCCCGTCGCTTTTTTAAATACCTTTAAGAAATAAAAATAATCACTATACCCCACTTTTTCAGAAATATCCTCAATACTTTCATTCGTCAGACGGAGCAGTTCCTGGGCTTTGCAGATTCTGATTTCCAGTAAATGATCACTGTACGATTTTCCTGTACGTTTTTTTATCATCTGACTTACAGAACTGATACTCATCCCGAATTCCTCAGCCAGCTGCTGCTGCGTTACCGTCCGGTAATTATCCTTAATATACTGTAGAATTTCCTTCAGCAGCCGGCCTTCAGACCGATATCCTTCTTCTTCTGTCTCTTCACTCAAAGCTTCTCCATGAAGATTATCCAGCTTTTCCTTAACCATTTCCAGGCAGGTTATCAGTTCTTCTTCATCCACCGGCTTAATCAGATAGTCCGTACAGCCATATTTCAGCCCGGCACGGGCATATTCAAAATCGGAATACCCGCTTATTATCGCCACCTCGGCAGGCAGCTTTTCTTCTCTCACCCTTTTTATCAGTTCAATCCCATCCATCCCCGGCATTTTGATATCGGATATAATCAAATCCGGCTTCGTGTACAGGATCCGTTCCCAGGCCTTAATTCCGTCTGTGGCTTCTCCGCAGATAAGGTATCCGCATTCTCCCCAGTCAATCAGGTTTTTCAGACTGATCAATATCCAGGGCTCATCATCCGCTAAAAATACGCGATACATAATTAATCCCCCATCCTTTTCGGTAATATCATGGTAACACTGGTTCCTTTGTCTATTTCACTTTCTATCCTGAAATCAGCTCTGTCTCCATAAAAAAGACAAATTCTTCTGTATACATTAGATAATCCGATCCCATGTTTATCCGTTCCGTAAACTAATTCTTCATCATAAGACTTTATCTGTATCCGAAGCTTTTCCAGCTCCTCTGATTCCATTCCGCAGCCGTCATCTCTGACAGTAATACACATATTTTCTTCCTGTTCCTCCGCAAAACGTACGTTCACTTCCCCCCTGTCCATTTTAGGCTCCAAACCATGAAGGACCGCATTCTCTACCAGCGGCTGCACCAACATTTTAGGAAGGAAGACCTGTAAAAGCGATTCCTCCGCCTCTATAACCACTTTGAATTTTCCCATAAAACGATAGTCTATTATCAGTGCATATTCTTTCAGGTTTTTAACAACCTCCTTCACTGATACCAATTCCTCTCCCTTTACATTATACCGGAAAAGTTTCGAGAGGGATCCTGTCAGCTTGGCAATTTCCTTTTCCTCATGATACAGAGCCATCCCACGTATACACTCCAGCGTATTATACATGAAATGCGGATTAATCTGCCCTTTATACGCAATCATCTCCGTTTGTTTTTTGGCATAGTCCAGTTCCAGATATTTCCGCTCCCCTTCCACAATCTGCTTGTTCAAAGCCTCCAGCCCATCGAGCATTTCGTTTATCTTTTCTGCCATTTCCCCGAATTCATTATTTTCAGCAACTTCAATACGCTGATTGGTATCCCTTGTATATCCCACCACGAATTCCATCTGCCTTCGGATTGGCCGTACCACCTTATTATACATCAGCATACATATAGCTATCAGAGCCGCCGCAACCAGAAAATAGGTAAATAAATTAATGGTCTGTATCTGATTTACATAATTCATAAAGGAATCCTTGGGAACCAGATTTACAATCCGCCATCCGCTTTTATCCAGCCGGGCACTGTACACAAGGTATTTTCCGTTTTCCTGCTGCCCTTCTATGAAATCCCGGTATTCTTCCCTCCATGTTCCGGCAGCGGCAAGCATATTCCCGTTTTGATCCAAAACAGCCGAATAAATCTCTTCATTCAAAGACAGGGTATCTACGATATCCTGAATACCGGAATTGCCAAACAGCAGGACTGCACTTCCCAACTTATTGTAGCTTCCTGAGTTTCCCCTGCTGTACACCGGCATTTCCACCTGGAAAAAGGTGTAGCCGTTTTCCTTATCCGTTATACTTCCGGAAAAGCCATACATGCCGTTTGTCACTATAGAATCCTGGCGTGGAAAAAAAAGAGGCCCTTTTGTGGCAATAAGCTGCTCTGCAGCATCATAAAGCATGATAGCCTCCACATCGGGATTGATTTTCATAACAGCTCCTGTCAGCTGGGAAAAATCATTCAGCCGCTGCGTACGCTCTGCTAAATCCGATGTTTTCAGATACGAAATAACTGCATCACTGGATGTCACCGTAGAGTACAGATTAATAATATTTGCCTCCGCCTCAGTTGCCTTTTCCTGTGCCTGCAGAAATCTGGCCTGTGCAGACTGTTCCGCTTCATTCATATACCACTTGTTGATGATAATATAAATAAGCATGAAGGATAGAAAAAGTATGGAGCATATTACAGCAACAATGGTTATATACGTCCGCAGCAGACTGCTCTTTTTCTTCTGTATCCTGTTCATATCGATTTTCCTCCCCGGAGCTTGGCATGCCGGCATTTATTCAGTTCTTATATAGACTTTCTGCCTGTTCCGATTGTATAAGGATTTTGAAATCCTGTCCTCATATCTTATGGTAAAATAATCACCGCTTTGTGGAAATCTTAAAAACATATGTAATTTATCTGAAGCATTGTTACTTGGAAAAAAAGAGCATAATTACATGAATTACGCTCTGGCTGGTTCTTCTATATATTAAGATTTATGAGATATTAACAGATATTATTTTAAAGCCTCAAATACAGTTTCTGTATTCAATCAGAATATGGATATCTCTTTCAATACTTTTACATCAAGCCATCCTTTCCAAACATATAATGCATCTTTTATTTAAAGACATGCTCAATATCTCCTATCCTTTGTATAGTGATTGTATCATTATCAGAAAATAAAGTCCATTACCATTTAATATAAATAACCACAAATAACCACAACAAACCTTACAAAGGAAAAAATTATTAAGTCAGCAACCATATTTTAATTCTACAGTACTAGATTATAAATTATGTGCATCCCCCAGTTTTCAACAGCACAATATGTCTTGTATACAAACTGAAATCCATAAAAAGGGATGTCGGTTAATATTGATTTCCCGACTATCCCCTTTTAATGCATTCTTCTTCCCGATATCCATCCACATGAATAATTATTATTTAATTCTATAACGTATTACATTCCAAGATATCGGAGGAAGAACAAAGTTCCTCTGTTTTTTATCAACTTCCAGTAAATGAGGCACTACTCGGAAGGGGTTTTTAAAGGTATTGCCTGCGAATGCCTCTTTTTCATATAATTGTCGAAATTCAATACACTCTGCTTCTTTAAACTCCTGTATGGATAATTCAAAAGGTATATCCTTTTGCTTACTGAAGTTCACAGCAAATACAACAATTTCCTTTTTCTCATCATTATATATTACTGAGCTTTGTATTACGGGAAGTTCCCCATATTTTCCAGCATCCTCTCTTGGTCCTTCTGCCGATTGTTTCAATACAATTTCCTTCCCCAACAGTGCAACATCTCGGAATGGATAAAAAGTTGTCTGCCGAAAACATCCCCCATTAGGATCCACCATAATCATGGAACCAATTACAATCGATTCACATGCTACTTTTACTACATCGCATTTATTAATCATGGTTATCATAAAAGCACCATGAAGAACTGCATCCAATGCAGTTGACGATCTTTTATCATCACAAATTTCTGTCCATTGTGGATATTTTTCTTTTTCAAAATTCTTGCTGCTTAGTATTCCCCATTCGTCAAAACTGATATAAACAGATTTACTACATCTTTTTTTACCCTGTACAAAACGTGATGCCGCCATTATAGTATCAATATAATTACTGATATCTATTGGTAAATGAGCGATATTCTCCAAAGTATCTGTATTCATTGCGTACATTCCCGTATCGGGGTTATATGTATAATATCGATGTAAAGAAATATAGTCTATATCCTCATATGCTTCTTCAAGTACTATTCTGTCCCACTCAGGATAAGTTTTCAGATCAATCTCCGGACTGCAGCTTCCACAAAGAACAAGTTTAATAGATTTATCCATTTTTTTCATCATCCGGGCGGTTTCGACTGCTTTTCTCGCATATTCAACAGGTGTTTTATGCTCGATTTGATGAATGCCATCCATTTCATTACCAAGCCCCCATAACTTAACATTATGTGGATTTTGATATCCATTTTTCCTTCTTTCTACTGCCCATTTGGTATTACCGTCATAATTACAATACTCCAATTCCTCCAAAGCTTCCTCACTGGTTCCAGTACCCAAATTTAGTACCAGCATAGGTTCAATATTTAGCTGTCTGCATAACGTACAAAATTCATCAATACCAACCTGATTGCTTTCTTCCTGTTCCCACGCGAGGTCATATTTTCTTATCCTTTTATCTCTTGGTCCAATACCATCCTTCCAGTGATAACCTGAGACGAAGTTTCCACCCGGATATCTTATAAACGTAGTCCCCAAGTCTCTCAATAAATCCAACACATCTTTTCGAAAACCATTTGCATCTGCCTGAGGATGAGAAGGGTTATAAAGACATCCATATACGATCGTGTGTATATGCTCCAGGAAGGTGCCATATAGTCTCTCATCCACTTTACCTACAGTAAAAGCCGGATTAACAATTATTTTTTGCTTTATTCCTTTTTCCATATAATCTTATCCTCATTGCATTCTCTGATTACATCTAACTCTTCAGCATCATAAGGAGTAAAATCTGCATGATATAAATCATGCATCCAAAGCGAAGTATCAATTCCTGGATAATCTTTTATGAAATCCCAAACAATATTGAATTGAGTTTTCCCATTTACCAGCCCAAAGAAATAACTTCCTATTTTCTCTTTTTTCCATAAAGGAAGATGGGTTTGTATTAAACTTCTAAAAGGTCTGTGCATCCATTCCGTATTGATAAGTGGTCTGTTAAACTGCCTTAAAAAAGTAATAAGCTGTCTGGCATGTGTATAATCACCATAAAAATGAAAAGTAATTATATCAGATAATTCTATATTTTCCCGATCAACTTCTCCATAAATCTTTGGATGATGAAGCCATTCATAATAATTTTTTCCATCCGTCTGCGCCCCCCACATTTCTATTGTCAATGGCTGCTTTACATCCTCCTCCCTAAACCAGCCAATAACTTTACGCGCCATTGGCATCGACATTGCATCTCGTCCGGAATTTCCCAACTCATTCCATATATTCCAGATAATAATCCTGTCATCCTGACCATAAACCCTTGCCAATTCCCGAATATATTCTTCAACAACAGGCTCCATATCTGTTTCATCAGTAATATTATAACCAATGGAATCTCCACTCTGCGTATCCACATCAAAAGAATTCAAAGAAGAGCCACCGAAAAAACCTTCCTCTGGTTCTGGCTGGATCCCAAGAACCGGCTTTTTATAAAAAGCTTTTGCCACAGTACAATCATTAAATAAAACCGGCATTAATGTCATTCCATAAGAATCCAAAAGCGATATAAATTCTTCAAGATTTTTCATAAATGAATCATGTTGTTCTTTCCAAAGATAAAAAGGCAAAAAAACTCTGACACTATTCAATTTTAATGAAGCAGCAAGTGCAATCTCCTTTGCAGCTTCGTTAAAAGCATTCCTATGATCATATTCCTGAAGCAGCCATAAGATTCCTCCCGTAGAGGTACTCGGTACAAAGTTAAATCCTGATATCCACTCATGATTTTTATACCATTTCCATATTTCTTCTTCTGTCCATTTTCTTTTCATTCATTCCCCTCCTATTCTTTAACTGATCCTAAAGTAATTCCTGTTACAAAATATTTTTGAAGAAATGGATAAATTAATAAAATTGGTATTGTAGAAACAACAATTTTAGATGCATTGAATGTTCTTTGGGACATTCTGTCGGCAAGCTGTTCTGCAGAAAGTCCCGATTGAGTAATATCTGATATTCTAATAACCAATGACTGTATATAAGTCTGTAAAGGCATCTTCTCCGGAGTATTCATTAACAACATCCCATCAAAGAAGCTGTTCCAATGATTTACAATACTAAATAGCGACACTGTTGCTATAGCTGGCTTTGCCAACGGAATATATATCTGGACAAGCATTCCCAAAGGTCCTATACCATCTAACTGAGCAGATTCTTTAATTGCTTTTGGAATATTTCTAAAAAAGTTGATAACCAGAATTACATTAAATACGGGTACCGCTCCCGGCAGAACAAGTGCCCAAATACTATCCAGCATTCCAAGACTTCTTATCACAAAATACCATGGAACCACACCACCATTAAATAGCATGGTAAAAATTAATAGCCACATATACCTGTCTCTGGATGGAAATTGTCTCACCTCCAACGAAAGCGGATAAGCCATTAATACAGTCAGAACCATATTTATAATCACCCCTAAAAATACTCTTTTCACAGACATCCAGAAAGATAAAAAAAATCTGTTTTCCTGAAGTAAATATTTATATGAATCCAAAGTAAAATCAACTGGCCATAGAGATACTTTCCCAGCAATCGCTGCTTCCTTTCCACTAAAGGAAAGTGCCAATACATTTATTAGAGGCAATATACAGATAACAAAAATACAAACACATATTATTAATACTAAAGTGTCAACAATACGATTTTCCAATGAATTATAGTGTTTTTTCATATATATCTCCTAAAAAATCCGGTAATTGGCAAATTTGTCAGCCATTTTATAGGATGTAAATATTAAAATAAAACTGACCACAGATTTCATCAGCCCTACAGCTGTAGCCAGTGAAAATTGTGCATTTAGGAACCCCATCCGATATACATATGTATCAATTATATCCCCCGTTCTGTAAACAATAGGGCTATATAGATTATATATCTGATCAAATCCGGCGTTCAATATATTTGCAATATTAAGAGTTGCTACTAAAACAATTGTCTGACGGATTCCAGGTAATGTTATATGCCATATTTTCTTTAAACGACCTGCACCATCCATTTCTGCTGCTTCATACAATTCCGTATTAATACCAGCCAAAGCAGCAATAAAAATAACCGCATTATATCCAAATTCTTTCCATACTTCACTTAATATTACCACTGGCTGAAATGTTGCATTACTTCCTAAAAAAACGATAGGTTCTTTTATTATTCCCGTACCTGCTAAAATCTGATTAATAATTCCTCCAGAGTCCAGCATATCTCTAAATATAGTTGCCAGAATAACCCATGATAGAAAATGTGGAAGATAAGCAACTGTTTGCACTACTTTTTTTGCCTTTACCATTTGTAATTCATTAAGAAGAATAGCAAAAACAATTGAAGCGAGCAGCGTTAATACGATTTTCCCTACTGCAATAACAAGCGTATTTCTGAATATTAATATAGTGTCTGGTAGCTGAAACATATACTTGAAATTATCAAATCCTACCCATTCTGAACCGCGAATCCCCATTGTGGGAACAAAATCCTGAAAAGCAATAATTATTCCCATCATAGGTACTATTGAAAATATAAACAGACAAACAGTACCTGGAAGCAACATAAGATGATAGGGCAACGTATTAATTTTCCTTTTTTGCATTTTTTTATTTTTCCACATAAAATCCTCCAGGTCCATCCAATTTTAGATAAAGCATCTGCCAAATCACAGTTTACTTATAGTGCACTGTGATTTGCAGATGCACATTGTTTACTTAGCCCATTTCATAGTTAATACGCATTACTTGGAGGATACCATTTCCTGTAATTCTGCGGTAATTTCATCACCTCCCAATGATTTCCACTGTTCTACAAATTTATCAAATTCATCTATTGGCTTTTCTCCGAGTATAATCTGAAGAAAAGTCTCATCTTCAAGTTTTTCCAGCGTTGCCCATTTCTTGTCCATAGTTTCGGCCTTTGCATATGTAGATGCATAAACACGGTTCATATGATCTTCAGCCTGCACAATGGCATCAGCCCCCCTGTACCAGCAATAACCATTCGCTTGCGTTTGCTGAGCCGCCTGCTGAATACCATTCTCCTGAACATATTCCCAAGAATCATACATAGATTGTAGACCTTTCGTTAAATCATCGTAAGAGGCCTCTCCATCAATTACTGAATTAACTCCAATCGCAATTTTTTCTTTATCATCATATGTCGTCATAAGAACAGCAAAGGGAAACATTGTCCAACTGGAGTACGAATCTTCTTTCGGCTTCGTAATTTCCAAATCTCCGGAATCTACTCGTCTCTGCATATTCAGTGTTTTTATAACAGCTTCCAAATTCTGATAATCTTTTCTCACCACCAAATATGTCGTACTTGGATTCATCATATGTACATTGTAAATGCCATTATCATCCAGAGGCACCGCATAGATATTCCATTTCACACTATCATCCGTTTTCCACATATCAGATAAAGGCCATTGCAAATTCCACCATGAACCGAAGAAGATTCCTCCTTTTCCACTTGTAACCAACTCATTACATTGGTCGGAATCTTTTACCGCGAAATCTCTGTCTATTATCCCATCAGCTACTAATTTTGCAATATTTTCAAGGGCTGTCTTAGTTTCTGGTTTTATAGATCCATACATTACATTTCCATTATCATCTGTTACCCACATTTCCGGATATGAATTATACAATGCAAATAGTGCATCTAATCCATACATATTATTTCCAACACTAACAATAGACTTGGATGCTACTAAACCTAAAGAACCTTTTTTTTCTTGAAAAAGTTTTACAATGTTACATATATCATCCAATGTCTTTGGATCCTCTATACCCAGTTCTTCCATCCAATCACCTCTTACATAGAGAAGAGGAATTCCGTCTGCACCAGGATTAATATTAGGCATAGCCATAAGTTTTCCATCAAATGTTGCACTATCCAAAGCTATTCCATTTGTTGTAGCATATGCCTCTTTTAGTTGTTCGGAGGCATAAGTATTATAAGCATCCGTTAAATCTGCAACTAATCCTGCTTTTACCAGCTGCCTCATCTGAGGTTCCGTAACTGTCATAACATCAGGCAAATCCCCTGTTGAAATTACTAATGCTGATTTCTGATTATATGCATCGGCTCCCACCGCTGTCCATGCATATTCATAGTCAATATTTAGCTGTTCTTCAAACCATCTTAGTACGTAATTATCGCCAGATGTATCCCCATTTTCATAGGAATCTGAAGAATTTTCACTTTTTCCAATACTTATTGTGACCTTCTCCTTTAATGGCTTAAACCCATCATCATCTTCATCACGTACATATGACTGTTGTGTTTTTGTTTCTCCATCTGACTTATTTTGATTCTGTTCTGAATTGTTTGAAGCTCCACAGCCAATCATCGACATAATCAATGTACCTGTAAGTAATACTGCTACAATCTTTTTCCTCATATTCACTCTCTCCTTGTGCAGTGTTTTTAACTACAAATTAATTGTACAATGATTATCTATAATAACATATGGAATTATGTTCCTAGTTTGGTAATATTTTTTCTAAAATACTTTTTCTGTATTTACTTGGTGATGTACCTGTATTTTTTTTAAATGCTTTAAGGAAATAAAAGTAGTCATTATATCCAACTTTTTCCGCAATTTCTTCAATTGAAAGTTTATCATCTAAAAGTAATTCTTTCGCTTTCTGAATACGCTTTCCTATTAAGTATTCTGAAAAAGGCATCCCCAACTCCTTTTTTAAAATATTACTCAAGTATCCTCTGCTTACACCAAATTCTTCTGCCAGTTCTCCTAATGCAATAGTGTTATCAATACTTTCACTTTTTACTTTCATTACTATTGAATATAATAAACTATTTGTTACATACCCCTCCTCCTGAAAACTATTCTCCACCTCTTGCTTAACATACTCAAAGAATTTTTCAATTCCGCTAAATTGTATATCAATCTGATAATAGTTAAAATATTCAAAAGCTGCTCCTTCTGTATTCAGCTTTATTGCAAGTTGATTATATAGCAAAGCAAGCTGATCTATATAAACTCTTCCCTCTTTCATTTCTTTTTCTAATTCATGAAACAATATTCTCAATTGATTAATATTTTTATCTTCTAGCGCCTGATTCATATAACATAAATATTCTTTCAGTTTTTTTCTACCTACTTCTCTGTTTTTAGAAAAATCCATCTCCCCATGTCCATAACAAAAATCCTCAGTACATAAAGCAATATTGGATTCTTCCATTAATTCAATTAGATTATCTCCATTATAAGACTTACCGCTGAATCCAATTGCCCTGATACCAGGAAAAATATCCCTTATTAACTTTAGAACACCTTTTTGTTTAAGTTTTTCAGGATACTTTAAAAAAACTACGATTCTATTTTTTTCACGAGAAAGAGTAAAATAAAAAAAATGATTTTGCTCTATTAAACCATTTTTCTCTCCATTCCATTCTTCTTCAAGTAAAAGAGACATACATTGATAGACCAACTGCAGAGATTCATCTCCAGAATCCGATTTCCTATAAAAACAGTCTGCTTGAACATTAAATACTTTCTCTAAATACAATAATTTACTATCGTCATCTTGTTCTTTATACAATCTGTCTAATACTGCATCCAAAACACTCTTCAAACGGTTTTCGTCAATAGGCTTCAACAAATAATCCAACGCACCTAAATGAATTGCTTTTTGCACATAATCAAATTCCGCATATCCGCTTAAAAATATCACTTTGCTGTCAATTTCACATGCATTCATCTTTTCCATAAGTTCCAAACCATCCATACCTGGCATACGAATATCTGTTATTAATACATCTGGCTGAAGTTCGACTAACATTTCAAGTGCTTCTATTCCATTTTCAGCCATTCCTACTACTTGAAATGGAAGATTTATTTTTTCCAACAATTGCTTTATCCCCAATAAAACCCATCTCTCATCATCTGCAATTAGTATTTTATACATAAGCTCTCCTTTTACACCGTTTCTGCAAATCCTATTACTACCTTAGTTCCCTTTCCTCTTTCACTTGTAATAAATAATTCCATGTTATCATCATATGTCAGCTTTAGACGTTGATATATATTTACTAATCCTATACTTTGACTACCATTCTCTTTACCAATTTCATCATCCCTCATAGAATTGTATATTTCCTGTAAACGCTGTTCGTTCATACCGAATCCATTGTCCTCTACACTTAGATAAATCCACTCCCTTTTTGTTTTACCATTTACTTTGTATATTTTTATCCATACTTTTCCACCATCTATCATCGGCTCTAATCCATGAAATACTGCATTTTCCACTAATGGCTGAAGAATAAGTCTAACCATTTTCTTTTCCAGAAGTGTATTATCTATTTCCAGTTCGATTCTTATTTTTGAAAATCTGCATTCTATTATTTTTGAATATTCCTGAATATAATTTAGTTCGTCTTTGATACATACTATATTTTCACCCTTAACTGCATACCTTAAAACATTAGATAAAGCTACTGTCAGCTCTGAAACATTCTCACATCCCTGATACATAGCCATTGCCCTTATACATTCCAGAGTATTATATAAAAAATGAGGATTTATCTGATTTCTATATGCAAGTATTTCCATCTGTTTCTTAGCCAACTGTGTTTCATATATTTTCTTTTGAGAATCTTGGATTTCTCGGTTCATCGTATCTCTTTCATCCAACATCCTATTTAAATTTCTAGCCAATGTTCCTATTTCATTTCTACTTTTATAATCCATTCTTTCATCAGTATGTGTAGAATTCCTCTTTACAAATAAATCTATCTGATGAAGAGGATTAATAACAGCCTTATAACAGAAATAAACCAATAAAACTAAAATTCCAATAGAAAAAATATATAACATTTTCATTTCTTTATTTAGAAAATCAAGCCCCTGAAGAAGTTCTGTAATTGGAACATAACTAATAATAGTCCATCCATTTCTGTCTATTTTCATTTCAGAAACATAGTATCTATCTTTTATTTTTTCTAAATTCTGGAGGAAATCCTGATCTTCTTTTGCTATAGAATTCTGAGCCAGTAAATTTAATTCTTTATCTATAACGTATAAATATGTATGATCAGTAATTCTAACTTCATTTAAAAAATCCGTTATATTTTCTACGGACAAGTAAAATACACAGATCCCTAACTTGGTAAAATACTGAACATTTTTCAAATCATATATAGGATAATAGATTGCATACTTTACATTATCTCCATCATCAGACAAAATTTGTTCGGAATATACAATAGTGTTAATATCTTCTGGTGACACTGTCGATGTATATTTTTTCCCTACTCCTAACAGTTTATTTCCTTCCATATTATATAACTCAATTCCTGATATATAATCATCCGTTATAAGAGTATTAATAAGCACATCCTTTAAATCATCCTGCATAAGGGGGCGTTTTTCTTCTTCCTTATAATAAGCATATACAACAGGATTATAGGCAACACTTGACATTAAATTTTGCATCGAGATAAACATTTCATCCATTTTTCCAATTAATTGTGTTAAAACATTTTCATTTAACTGCAGCGTATTATTTCTGGTTATTTTTTTCGCATTATATTGATTCATAGTAAATACTGTTTTAACAATAAGCAAAAGCAGCAAAATGAAAGAAAGAAATTGTATAAATAAGTTTTCTCTGATTTTTTTCATAATATTTCCGGATAACTTCTTATCCGTTCCTCCCCTCTCCTGTTAAATCACAATAAATATTTATTTGATTATAATCTATATAAAATACCTTTTCAAACTAACACTATTAATTAATTTACATCTGTAATAATAAATAAAATTTGTCGTATTCGGTGAGCGCATTCATCAACATCAAACGATTATAATCGCGATATAGAAGCCGTAATCGGATCTTACGGCATATATAATGTGACAAATTTAATTTACCTTTTAAAAAGTATGTAACTATGCAAAAGATCTACATTATGAAGAATACAGAAAAGCTAAATTAAAATCATTATACCCAATCAGATACCGTTTTTCCGTATCCAGTTTGAATGCCTTCTAATTGGTTATTTCATACTATGACAAGGACAAGCACTATTGAAAACGGTTGCCAATTTACACTATACTTAAAATCAGTCATACATTCTCTCTTCATACTCAGGTGATCTATTCAACATTATAATCATATTTGATGGATTTCGGGTTAATAGAATGACTAACAGAAAACCATGCAACTGTGATGACAAAATTTACAGCTTTTAAAAACAACTTATTCGTTACCATGAACTTTGATAATAATGGAATGCCATATCGTGTCATCACTAAGAACCCAAAACAATCTAATGACATTCTTTCAGACAGAATTAAATAATCCGAAACAAATGGGTATTTGAGAAATATTGAAATCATTAATATTCCGGATATGAATATACTTAATATACTTGTCGATAAGGATGTCAATGTGTGAAGCATTGAATCAGGACAGGGGATTATATATCGCGACGCAGATGAAATACCTTATTTTGGTTATGACAAACTTTTCACTTCTTGATATGGAGAGCTATGAAGAGTATGGTGATGTTGTTGACAGATACGAAGCAGTAAAAATATGTGTAAAATAATCTTGATTTGTATATATGGCGCCTTTGAAATATCAAATGCAGTTAAGAAACTCAGCAAAGAGTGGACTACAGCATTTTCCATAGTATATTCTCATAAAAAACGAACTGTTTACTATTGAAATAATATTTATTGTGATCACAAAAAATTTGCTATCCAAAAGTATGCAAAATAAAAAACAGCGGACTCCCCACAAAAGGGCTTTTCCACTGTTTCAATCATAATAGCGAGAGGGGGACTTGAACCCTCGACACCACGGGTATGAACCGTGTGCTCTAGCCAGCTGAGCTATCTCGCCAAATTATATGGGACCTATAGGGCTCGAACCTATGACCCTCTGCTTGTAAGGCAGATGCTCTCCCAGCTGAGCTAAGATCCCATAATCAAACAAGTTTTGAAGCGCTTTAATATCGCACCCGCAACCTGCTTGATTAGTATACAAAAAATGGGACAACTTGTCAACAACTTTTTTTAAATTTTTTCCGCTTCTTTTTTATCCTTCAGACACTACTTTTTCCTTGCGAAAACCTTTGTTCCAAAAGGCGGCAGTTCCAGTTCTCCCTGCACTTCTTTTCCTTCAAATAAATCCAGAAAGCTTTCCTTCAGGCAGATTTCCGCCGCTTCCTCCAGATAATTCAGCACAAAGAAATACTGGCTTCCGTCCTGTGCCTCCCTGACCATCAGCTCGCATCCCTCCGGAAGAGCCATTATATCCTGATAGGGCTGTGCCGCTCCCAGCTTTTCCAGAAATACCTGGGCGGTGTGTTCGTTAAAAGCGCCTCCGAAATAATAAACCCTTCCCTTCCCTTTTTCATTGCTGATAAGGGCCGGTGTCCCCGCATAGTAGCTGGAAACATATCTGGCCTCCACTTTGGCCTGATCCGTAAGGGGCTCCAGCAAATCATTGAAAATACTGGCTTCTATCTGCACGCCGTCCCAATCCGCGTAAACGGTTCCTTCTGCCGGCGAAACAAATGTATATTCCGGTATATCGGTTCCCGCAAGAGGCTGCAGCAGGCCGGGGAGCTTACTCATCACACACTTTCCGTTTTCCTGCTTATAGCCGGTGCGGCAGCCCAGCACAAGGCAGCCGCCCTGCTCCACATAAGCGGTAAGCTTATCCGCCGTTTCCTGAGTCACAATGGTGGCATGAGGATAGAACAGGACTTTATACGGGAACAAATCCTCCGCCCGCATATGATCCAGATAGCAGAAATCAAAGGGTGTATGGGTTTTCTGGCAGGCGGCGAACAATCCTTTGCTGCTTTCCCTGTCCACCCTCTGGTGCCATCTGTCCAGACCGGCATCCCAGATGTTATCATAGTCCTTCACAATCCCAACCTCTGCCCGGTAATGTGCACCGGTTACAGGAGCGAGAGCGCCGACCTTTTTATGAATCTCCTTCACTTCCGCAAGACGTCTGTTATCCCTGCCTGAATAATCCAGGATACCGTGCCAGTAAATCTCCGTTCCCACGGTACAGGTACGCCAGCGGAAATAGCTCACATAGTCGGCTCCATGGCCGATGCTCTGCATGGTCCACAGGGTCATCTGTCCGGGCTTGGGCGTAGGGGCTTCCATACGGGTATTCCATCCGTTGGCCCCGGACTGCTGCTCCATGATTCCAAAAACAGGGGATATCGCCCTGGCCTCCGCCAGATTCCTGCTCCATTTTCTGTCCCTCATTTTCCCTTCTCCCGGTTCATAGTCGTCCAGGCAGTATGCGAAATTAGGATATGAGTCATAGGTAATGAAATCCAAACTTTCCTCCGTCATACGATGGTTATCCAGATTTCCGAAGAGTCCGTTTGTGGTGATAAAATCGCCTGGCTTTACGTATTTTTTCAGGATATCGCTCTGCATCCCGGCAAACCGGCAGGCGCTGTCGGATACGAAGCGGACATAATCCAGCACTTCATGAGGATTGGTTGAATTACTGGGAGTAGGGCGGGGAACATAGATTTCCTCCCAGTCCGTATAGGTCTGGTTCCAGAAAACAGTGCCCCACGCTTCATTCAGCGCATCCAGGGTGTCATACTTTTTCTTCAGGAACGCGCGGAAGGCAGCGGAATCGCTCTCCGAATAAAATTCGCTCGTTTCACAGTTCAGTTCATTGTCAATCTGCCAGCCTATGATGCTGGGATGGGATGCATAATGGGATGCGGATTTCTCCACAATCCTTTTTACAAGCTCCTGGTATTTAGGGGAATTGTAGTTATAGTGGCGTCTGCAGCCATGGCGGTAGAGAACGCCGTTTATGTTGGCATTGAGCACCTCCGGATATTTGTTGGTAAGCCAGGCCGGCGGGGTCGCGCTGGGTGTACAGAAAATGACCTTCATTCCTGCCTTTTCCGCCTTTTCCAGGAACCGGTCGAAGAATTCATAGGTGAATTCCCCCTCCCTGGGTTCGATCTTGCTCCAGGCGAACTCGGCAATACGGATTACCTCGATTCCGCTTGCCAGCATACGCTGCAGATCCTCTTCCCACATTTCCTCCGGCCAGTGCTCAGGATAATAGCAGGTTCCCAATGTTATTTTGTCCAGTTTCATACTTCGTTCCATTTTTCTAATCCTCCTCTGATTCGAAATCCTTTATTTCTGCTTTTATTCCAGTTTTCTTACGGAATCTCCCTTTATCAGCTTTATCGGGGAGCCTGATACATATTTCACTTTTTTCCCTTCCAGCATGTCCAGCAGGGTATCCACACATCTGGCTCCCTGCTTCTCCGGAAACAGGCCTACGGAAGTAAGGCAGGGATCCCTGTATTTTCTCGCCGAGCTGCCGTCAATGCCGATCAGGGAAATATCCCGTGGCACCTGTATCCCCAGCGCATGAAATCTTTTGCACATCCCCAGGGCGAATTCATCATTAAAGGCCACAACCGCCGTGGCATCGATTTTCCTCTCCGCAAACAGCTGGGCCGCCAACTCTCCTTTTCCGAAAAAATCTTCTTCGGGCAGATACATACCGCTTTCCCGATCCTCGTCTTCCTGAAAAGCAAGAATACGGGGATCCTCCGGAAGTTCTTCCCTGTGTATGCCGATATAGTAATCTTTGATCCGGTTCCCATATACTTCTTCCATCAGAGAACAGAATGCCAGGCGCCTTACGTCCATAGTCCGGAAAGGATAAGGCATAGCCAGGGCCAGACGTTTGTGCCCGTTCGCTCTGAGTTCCCTGACGGCAAGCTCCATCACTTTTTCCATATCGATTTCCACGCGGGGGACCGCACGTGAAAAGCGGGCGGGGTTCCCATAGGAAGCAGCTATGACAGGGAGCCTGTAATTCCTGCCCACCGTATCCAGGTAGTGCTGGGTGACTACCTCATTCGGCATGATGATGCCGTCTATCATGGCATCGCGGATTTTCTCAAAGTCCATGCTGCCGTTGAAGACCATCATATAATCCCGCTTCCTTGCGGCTTCCACCATTCCCTGATACATATCGATATAAAAGGAATTCCGCAGATCCTTACAGAAAAAAAGGAGCTGCTTTGTTCGGCGCTTCTGCAGCGCCTCCGCGACAGGATGAGGATAATAGCCAAGCTTATCCGCCACTTCCAGTATTCTTTTTTTCTTTTCCGCTTCCACGTATCCACTGTTGTTCATGGCCCTGGATACTACAGATACCGATACGCCTGCTTTTTCGGCTACTTCTTTTCTGGTGACCATTTTTCCTCCCTCCTTGCGGCATTTCCCGGAAACCATATGGAATTCCCTTTTGCGTTTCCTTTAAAAATATCTTAACTTTTCCCTGGTATACTTTCAATAGCGGAATATGTGGACGCGCGTCCACATATTGTCAAAGATGGGGAGACAGCCCATTTATCTATTTGGACTGTCTCCCGGAATTTATTTGTTTCCTGCTGTTTTGTTTATTACTTTCCTGTCAAAGCATCATAGTTCGTCTTTGCCGTTTCCCAGGCATCTTTATAATACGCGGTCACTTCATCATACCCCATATTTTTCAGTTCCGCCTGGATTTCCGCAAATTTCTGGTCGTACTCTTCTCTTGTTTGTGAGAATACCATAGCAGGAACCGCCTGCTGCAGATAATCGCTGATCTTTGTTACGCTTCTCTGGATATTCGTAGGATTTTCGGCAGGCATCAAATTGATATAGCCTTCATGGATGGTGGATTGGTTTTCTCTTTTGGTGCCCACTTCCAGAGGTACATCCACTCCGTAGAAATCACAATAATCTTTGTCTGCTTCCGTCATGTTTTCTTCCACAAATTCCTTGTTTAAGCGTATATCAATATAGTCGCCCTTATTCGCTTCACTCACCGCAAGAGCGTCATAATCCTGGCCTACCAGGCCCAGATACCGGTTTGCTCCCTGCTCCAGCAGGTAATCCGGATTTTCCTTCATTTTCTGTTTGCAGTCTTCTGTAAATACGGCAACGCCGTTTTCGTCATAATCCCATGTAATGCCTTTCGGACCGTTCATTATGGATCTTGCGCCGTCTTCAGAAAATACAAAGTCAAACAGGCGCATAATGCCCTTCAGTTTTGTTTCATCGCATTTGGAAGAAACAACAAACGTTCTTGCTGCCATACCAAATTCGGAGGCTCTGGAAATCCAGGCAGGGAATTCTGCCGTATCCGCCCAGGGAATGTCCACATATTTGTCAGTACCTCCGTTTTTGTTCAGTTCTGCATTGCCGGCGTCAAAATCCCATTCCATAGAGCTGAAGAAAACCTGCCCTTCACTTATTTTCTGGCTGTAATCTTCGTTTTTCTGTGTATAGGTTTCCGGATCCAGAATGCCCATCTGATTCGCCTTAAAATACATATCTGCTGTAATCCAGTACATATGGTTTTCATTATACAGATCGATATATTCCAAATCAGGTATGCTGAAAGAGCTTAAATCATTCAGTCCGTATTGTGCACAATATTTCCAAATAATGGGATCCGAAAGAGTATTATTCAGGCCCCAGTCATTAAACCTGGAAATCCCATAAGTTTTTTTGCCTGATTCTGTTTGGGGATGTTTTTCCTGAATCGTTTTCAGCAGATTAAGGAAATCATCAATAGAATTAATTTCCGGGCTGCCGGCTTCTTTATACCATTCCCAGCGGATGAAATTGCCGTATCTGGATGTAGCTAACGGAGAAGGCTGACTCTTGCCTCTGGCGCATATAGCATACATTTTGTTTTCTCCATTGCTTAAGTAGCCTTTGCTGTAATTTACCATTTCAGAAAAGCCTTCTGCCATGCTGGGAGCATACTGAAGATAATCATCCAGGCTCTGCACCGCGCCGGCCTGAATCAGCGGAGTGATATACTGAAGTCCCATACGGTTTACATCATACAAATCACCGCTCGCCGCCATAGCCTGCTGCTTCTCATTGCTGAAAAGCACAACATTCAATGTAACCCCTGTCTGTTCCTTAATATACTGGGCCACAGGATCCTCCTGGATTCCTGCTGTCATCGGATTCTCTCCGGCGGAATCCATGAAAATATCAATCGTAACCTCTTCTTTTTCATCGGTTCCGGCCTGATTTCCTTCCGCCTGTACCGCTCCTGTCTCCGCAGGCGTTCCCCCGCTGTTGGCACTGCTGCTTCCGCTGTCTCCACAGGCCGTCAGACCGAAGGCAAGAACCGCCGCCATAACTGCTGCTGCCATACGTTTACCGCTTTTTCCTAATCTCTTTTTCATGAGACCCTCCTTTTTTTCTGTTACAGGTGTTCCTCCGGGAAACCTGAATTTTCATTACCCCTTCACAGCTCCGATCATAATTCCATTGATAAAATATTTCTGCATAAAAGGATACACTATCAGGATGGGAACTGTAACCACCATGGTAATTGTCATCCTCAGAGTAAATGGACTGATTGCCGCTCCTGAAACCGCACTCGCACCTCCTGTTCTGGCCATACTCGCAACATTCGTGGCCTGGTTCAGATACTCAAGCAATGTCATCTGCAGGGTTTTCAGATTCATATTATTTACCAGCAGCAGATTATCCGTCCATGAATTCCATTGGCCTACGGCGGTGAATACAATGATTGCAGCCAGCACCGGCTTACAGATAGGCATGACAATTCTCCAGTATATAGTAAAATACCCCGCCCCGTCTATCATTGCCGATTCTTCAATTCCCCCTGTGATGGACTCCATATAGGTCTTTATCAGTATCATGCTGTAAGCGGATACCGCAGTAGGCAGTATGTATACAAGAAAGCTGTCCTTTAAGCCTATTGTCCTCATTGTCAGATACCAGGGAATCAATCCGGCATTGATATACATGGAGACTATCGCTATGGAGTAAAATATTTTTCTGCAGGGAAGCTCGTTTTTCGTCAGGGTATAAGCCAATATACTCGTAAAAAACAGAGTCACCGCCGTTCCTGCAAAGGTTCTGGCTATGGACACCAGAAAAGCATTCATGATACCGTTTAATTTGAAAACCTGCACATAATTGGCCAGGGTAGGCTCCAGCGGATACCAGGTTATCATACTTCTTTTCACCGCATCCGGACTGCTTATGGACGCAATAAATATGTAATAAAAAGGATAAATACAGCTGATAAGCATCAGTGTAAACAAAAGGACCATTACAGCCTGAAATACCAATTCTTTTCCGGGAAGCTTCTTTTTATTCATCCGAACACCTCTTTCATCCGTTGAAACGGACCCTCATTTCTTCTCTTCTTTATCTATAATATTGACTGTCCCAGCGTCTTTTTGGAAAGCTTATTCACACCGAACACAAGAACCACGCTGATAAAGGTCTTTATCATACTCACCGCCGTAGATGCGGGAATATCATTATTCAGCATTCCTATCCGGTACACATAATAATCAAGCACCTCAATATTTTTCTGTATCATGGGATTGACAAATACATAATACTGCTCAAACCCATTATTCAGTATCGCCCCTACCGAAATGATCAGAAGTGTGATAAAAGTAGGCAGAATACCCGGAATTGTGATATGCAGAATCTTCTGCCAACGTCCCGCTCCATCCACCGCCGCGGCGTCATACAGCTGGGAATCGATTCCCGTAACCGCCGCGAAGAAAATAATGGAATTATAACCCACGGTTTTCCAAATATTCGTCAGCACCATAAAAAGCTTTGCCGTTCCCGGATTCGTCAGCAGTGTCACCGTGGAATCCCGGTTCCCCGACATTCCGCGGACAAGCGTGGTAAGCAGGCCGTCGTTGGAAAACAGAGAAAACATAATGGAATAAATAATAATCCAGCTGATGAAATTAGGTATGGTAATCGCCGTCTGCACGGTTTTCTTGAATTTTTTTCCCCGGACCTCCGAAAGCAGAATGGCGATCATCCCTGCCAGCGGCAGCCCCAGCAGTCCCAGGATACTGATTATCAGCGTGTTTAAAATCACTGTTATTATGTAAGGATCCCCAAAAGCATAAATAAAATTGTCCAGCCCCACAAATTCACATTTGGAAAGCTTGTAGCCGATTCTGTAATCAAAAAAAGAATATATCCATCCTGATATGGGGAAATAGGAAAATACAAGAATAAACAAAACCGATGGAATTGTCATACACAATAATGTTATTTTCCCCTTTGTCAAATGAGTTTTCCTCACCTTTGTACCCATTCCCTGTCCTCCTCCTTATTTCACTGCATTTCGGAATTCCTTATGGCCGTTTCGTTTCTAAGGCCATTATTGCATGCATTTTGTATATGTTCTATTTCAAAAAACATAGGATTGATTATAAAAAACATAACATTTCACATGTAAACCTTATTTTTTTACAGCATAATATCTAAGGTGATATCCTTTCTGTAACGCAATCTATGGTTTTTATAATTCAATTTTTCAGGAACAAATGATACTATTTAAATTGAAATAACAGACTGCAGATCACAGTACAGACAGCAGATGGGGGAATTATGCAGAAAGAAAAAAAGACCTTTCACAAAATGCATTTTATATCCAATGTATATCGCTTTATTATTTTTCTCATCCTTCTTATCGTAACCATGCTGATCCTGATCATTAACTACAATTTTTCCAGGCAGAACCATCAATATACCCTGGACTACAATATGTCTGCCGTGAAAGGGCTGAAGGAACTGATTGCGGATCAGGAACATTTCTTTCTCCAGCAGCTGAACAATACCTATGAATCCTATTATGCCTATAAGGAAGGGCTTTTTTCCTGCCTGAATTCCTCCCGGCATGAGTCCTTCCCCTACCGGCAGAATATTTACCGTTTTTTGAACGAATCCTTTCCGCCTAATTCCGAAATGAGCTCTCTTACCATATACGCGGCAAGTGATAATCAGATATATTCCGTTACCAAGCAGGTACGCAAGAATTTTTCAGCCTCGCTTCCCGAATTTTCACCGCTGATCGAATGCTATGAGAACCCCTTCACCGTCCTTCGGGTAATGCCTTCGCAGTCCTCCCGGATTCTGGAAACCTCACGTGGCTACAGCTTCATTTACTGCCTACGTGACGTTATCACCAAAGTCAATATCGGGGCGATCCAGGCGGACTACAGTGTATCGGAGGTTCAAAAATTCCTGTCCTCCAACTATCCCGGCGTAAAAGGGGATTTTCTTGTCATTGATTTGGAAGGCAATGTTCTGTTCGATACCTCCGGTTCCTGGTATGATGCCCCCTTCCCCTGGGCAGAACCGTTTATTTCCTGCAAAAAGATGGACAACGTGCTTGTGACTCTGGATCATGAAAAATATTACGTAAACATGGAAGCTCATTCCTATCCCAACATCCGGGTCATCGGCCTGGTATCCCAAAAAACACTGTCCGCCGATATACGCAAAAATATTGCCCTGATGCTGCTGGCGACAGGAAGCGTGACCGCCCTGACCTGTATCGGTATTTACCTTTATTTAAACAGCAGCTCCCGGCAGCTTAACCTGATATACCTCACCATGCTCCGGATACAGAACGGGGAGCTTGATTCTTATATTCCCGTTGATAATAAACATAAAAATGAACTGGTTGACATCTCCGTCTCCTTCAATGACATGCTGCGTAATCTCAACCTGTATATCGATAAGGTATATAAAACCGAGATAGAAAACCAGCGCTACAAGCTGAAAGCCCTGCAGTCCCAGATAAATCCCCATTTTCTTTACAACACGCTGGAGGCCATCCGGATGAAAGCCGTCCTGCAGGAGGAACCGGAGATCGGGGAAATGATATATATCCTTTCCAAGATTTTCAGGAATTCCATAAAAAATGAAAGCATACTTCCTGTCCGCCAGGAAATTGAAAACTGTAAAAATTACCTCCGTTTATGTGATATCGAATATAAGAACCTCTTCCGTTATCATTTTCAGGTGGAAAACGCACTGCTCACGGAACCCATTATACAGCATGCCCTCCTTGTCATGATTGAAAACTATATCATGCACGGTTTCGACAGCAACCGTACCGATAACTATGTCCATGTAACTGGCTGTGTGGAGAACGGCTTCGCGGTATTCCGGGTCCGCGATAACGGCTTCGGTATAAAAACTACGGAGCTGGAAAAGCTTCGCCTCTCCTTCCTGGAAAAATCCATCGATCATGTGGAACGTATCGGGCTGAAAAACATCTATCAGCGAATGAAGCTGCTCTACGGAGAGAACTGCGATTTACAGATCCTGTCGGAATACGGACAGGGAACGGAAATCATTTTTTCATTCATATACAAAGGAGAATCGGTAAATGATTGATGTAATAATTGTAGATGATGAGCCGTTGATCCGGGACGGGCTGGTAAAGCTTTTTTCCTGGAAAGATTATCAGATGCAGGTAAGCGCTGTTTTTCCAAACGGTTCCCTCGCCCTGGAATACCTGGAAAAGCATGCCGCGGATATCATCATCACGGATATTAAAATGCCTGTCATGAACGGCATTGAACTCATGCAGGAATGCCAGCGAAGGAACCTTCCTGCCAAATTCATCGTACTCAGCGGCTATACCGATTTTGAATATGTAAAAACCGCCGCAAGGCTGGGAATAGAAAATTACCTGCTGAAGCCTGTGGATACCCAGGAAATGTCCCAGACCCTCATTCAGGTAAAACGGAAAATAGAAGCGCAGCGCCAGAATAAAATACTGCTGGAGGAGGGAATCCGCATTCTGCGCAATAACCTCCTTTACCGTATGATGATAGGTGAGATCTCCTATGAGGAAATCGAGGAACGAAGGGAATATCTCAACATTCCCTTTGACAGCTGCGGCTACCGGGTCGCCATCCTGAAATTCCTGCCCCAAAGTCCCGACATGGCCCTTCAGAAGCAGCAAAAGCCTCCGATAAAGTCCGTACTCCGTCATCTGGAACAAAAGGATTATATCCATGCCGTCACTGATTTCGGCGGCCGTCTGCTGTATCTGCTCTTCTGCGGCTGCAGGGCTGTTCCTTCCGGAAAGGACGAAGCTGTCAGAGCCGATTTGGAGCATATCGTCCAGTATGTCCTGGCCACCTCTCCCTTTCATGCGTTTGCAGCCGTGGGCACATTGGCGGAGAACATCGATACCATACCGGAAAGCTGTGCCAAAGCCTTTGCCCTGATCAATACCGCGGGCTACAACAGCCCCAGCAGCATCCGCTGGGCAGACGATGCCGTCGAAAACGAAGCGCTTCTGCTGCCTCACATAGAGTTTGACCAGCTGATACGCCTGAATGAAAAATTTTTATATAAGAAGGAAGAAGATGTCATGGCTATCGTGGATGATATTTTCCGAACCAACCGTTTTATTACCTTAGACGGACTGCAGATGCTCTCCTCCATGATTGTTTCCAAAATCTATTCCAACAGCAGGGCCTACGGCTCCGATCCCGATCCGGAGGTGCTCAGCCTGGAAAATCACCTGGAGGATGCTTACACCCTTTCGGATTATGACTCCATACACTGCTGGACAAGAGATATCATTCATAAAATTTTTCTTTACGAAGAAGGAAAGGACTCCGGGAAAAATCAGGCCGGAGCCACGAATATCAAAAAAATACTCCTGTATCTGAATGAAAATTATACAAAAGACATCAACCTGAAAACCATTGCGGAAACCTTCCACTTAAATGCCCTGTATCTGGGAAGGATACTGAAGCTGGAAACCGGCTGCACCTTTACGGAATACATGAACAGGCTGCGTCTTGATAAAGCCATTGACCTGCTGATCCATACCGATTTATCGGCAAAACAGGTTTCCGAACAGGTCGGCTACAGCAACGATAAGTATTTCAATACTCTGTTCAAAAAATATACGGATATGACTCCCGGTGAATACCGGAAAAAGGAGGAATTATGAGCACAAGAATTTATGAAGCATTGAATGGGAAACAGGGGAACTACATCCTTCCCTTTTTCTGGCAGCATGGAGAGGATGAAGAAACCCTGCGGGAATATATGGGGGTCATCCAGGATATGGGCATCCGGGCCGTCTGCCTGGAATCCCGTCCCCATCCCGATTTTGCAGGGCCCAAATGGTGGGAGGATATGGACGTCATCCTTTCGGAAGCAAGGCAGAGGAATATGAAGGTATGGATTCTGGACGACTGCCATTTCCCCACCGGCTATGCCAACGGGGCCATAGCGGACGCAAAGGAGGACTTACAGAAATGGACCGTATACCATCTGATGGTGGATCTTGCCGGCCCCGCAGATCTGCGGGTGGATGTGGATTCCCTGCTGTCCGGACTGGGCATCGGTTTCCCCCTCCCTCCGGACGGGCCGCTTTCCCAGAAAAAAGAACTTTTATGCGCCGTATTGTACGAAAGGCAGGATGAAACCTCGGATGCCCTCCGTCCCGGATACAAGCTGGTAACCGATTCCCTGAGAAACGGCTTGCTGCCCCTTTCCCTTCCGGAAGGCTTTTACCGCCTGTTTCTGGTCTACAAATCACGCAATGCCGGACTCGCCAATAACAGCTATATCAACCTGCTGCAGGGCGAATCCGTAAAAATACTGCTGGATGAAGTGTATGAGCCCCATTTCGAACGCTACCAGGCCGATTTCGGCACAACCATCGCCGGTTTCTTCTCCGATGAGCCCGGCTTCTACAACTGTATTGATACGGTATTTAATTTCAATGCCATTGTGGGAAAAGAAAAAATGCCCCTGCCCTGGTCAAAGGAACTGGAGGAGCTCCTCCTTTCCGACGGAAACACCTGCGGTGATTTGGTACGGCTCTGGTACGATACTTCAGCCGATGATGATGCCGCTTTCCGCTACCGGTATATGGATGCGGTCACCAGGCTTTACGAAAAGAATTTCTCCCTGCTGCTGGGTGACTGGTGCCGCTCCCACGGGGTAGAATACATAGGCCATATACTGGAGGACAACAACTCCTCTTCCCGCCTCGGCCCCAGCGCCGGACACTATTTCCGCGCCATGACCGGACAGGATATGTCGGGTATCGACGTGGTAACCTCCCAGATCCTTCCCGGACGCAAAAACGTCCATACCACAAACGCCGCCCTGAATTCGCAGTCGGACGGGGAATTCTACCATTATGCCCTCGCCAAACTGGGCGCAAGCGACGCCCACCTGGACAAAAGGAAAAAGGGACGCGCCATGTGTGAAATCTTCGGCAATTACGGCTGGGCGGAAGGCGCACAAACCATGAAATGGCTGACTGATTTTATGCTGGTAAGAGGAATTAATGTCTTTGTCCCCCATGCCTTTTCGCCAAAAGACTTTCCGGATCCGGACTGCCCGCCTCACTTTTACGCCCACGGGAACAATATGCAGTCCTCTTACCTGAAATATCTGTTCCTCTATATGAACCGGGTATCCCACATCCTCAGCGGAGGAAAAAGTGCTTCCCACGTGGGCATCCTCTATCACGGAGAAGCGGAATGGTCCGGCGAAGCCCAGCTGTTCCAGAAACCGGGGCGGTTGTGCCTGGAATGCCAGACAGACTACGATGTCATCCCCGCCGACCTGCTTGCGTGTCCGGAAAGCCTTGCCGCCGGTCTGACAGCCGATAAGGTGCTTATATTGGGCGATCTCTCCCTGCGCTGTCTGATCGTGCCTTATTCCCAGCGCCTTCCCCATTCCCTGCTTCAGGGGCTGGCACAGCTTTCTTCCCTGGGCTTCCCTGTCCTCTTTGTGGATGCCCTCCCTTCCGGTTCCAGCGAAGGAGAGGATATGGAAAAAGAACGGCGTAGCTTGGAAAGAAGTGCACTCGTTCTTCCTCTGGCTTCCATAAAGGCTTACCTGAAACAGCAGTCCCTGCCGGTCGTCACATTCCCGTCCGGAAAGGAATATAAAGATCTGCGCGCTTACCAATATGCCGGGCCGGACTATGAATGCGTTATGCTCATGAATGAATCCATCGGCGCCGCCATACACGACAAAGTCCGTTTTACTTCCCTGCAACCTGCCCTGGAATATGACGCTTATGAAAATTGCCTGTATCAGATCATGACAGAGGATGACTGCCTGCTTTTGGATTTGGAACCGGGAGAATCCCGGATTTATATATCCCGGCTACCGGAAGACGAAGCTTCCCTCCCGAAACCGCCTAAGCAAAGACCGGTAAAAAGACAGGAGCTTCATGGTGAAATCCGGCTTTCAGCGGCTTTTGTACAGGAGAAGGATACAAATAATAATTTCAGGCCCATGGGCAGCCTGGACAGTCTCACAGACTTATCTATGAGAGACGAATTCCTCGATTTCCATGGTATACTCCGGTACGAAATGGACTTTTCCTTCCATGCGGATGCACAGAGTACCGGAAAAGAAACCATCTTCCTTGATGGGGCCAATGAAGTGGTTTCCCTCAGCGTAAACGGACAGAAAGCACTTGTCCGCATCGGTTCCCCCTACCGTTTCGAGGTGGGGCCGTTCCTGAAGGATGGGGAAAATCATCTGGTGATTGAAAATATTACTGCCGTATTCCCTTATGTGAAGGATCATCCTTCTATAAATACCGGGCTGCATCCTATGGGGCTTTGCGGGAAGATATGGCTGGAAAGCTGAGAGCATTATTAAAGTAAAAAAGAACCGCTGAATTCCACAAGGAAATCAGCGGTTCACCTATTCTTTATTACATCCGGTCAGGCGCCGAAAAACCCAGCAGATCAATGCAGGTTTCCAGCACATCCTTTGTCAGGACAAGTAGTGCGATCAGGCCGGCCTTTTTCGTCTCATCCTCCTCAGCGATAATTCTGGTTTCGTGATAAAAACGGTTGAAGGCGTTAGCCAGGTCATAAATATAAGCACATACCTTATGGGGAGCGCATTCGGTGAAGGCGGTCTCCATCATGGTATTGAATTTGGCGATTTCCATCATCAGTGCCTTTTCATCCGGACTGACGGCGGGGGCGAGCTGAACCTTATCAAGGCTGCCGCCCTGTTCCTGGTATTTAGCCAGGATTGACTTGATGCGGACAATGGTATAAAGGATATACGGGCCGGTATCTCCTTCGAAGGAGGTGAAACGATCCACGTCAAAGCTGTAATCCTTTGCCGCCTGGTTGGACAGGTCGCCGTATTTGATGGCTGCCAGACCTACGATATCCGCGATTTCCTTCGCTTCCTCTTCCGGCATGTCGTGACGGCTTTCCATGATTTTACGGAGCATTTCTTCATCGATATCCGATATCAGCTTTTCCAGTCTCGGCACGCCGCCGTCCCTTGTCTTAAAGGGTTTGCCGTCTTTTCCGTTCACCGTACCGAAACCGATATGGATGAGCTTCACATCTTCTCCCACAAGCTTTGTCTTGCGCGCGCAGCGGAATACCTGCTCAAAATGCATGCTCTGTCTTTTATCGGTAATATAAATCATGATATCCGGATCATATTTTGTCACACGTTCACTGATGGTTGCCAGATCCGTGGTGCTGTAAAGCGCCGCGCCGTCTGATTTCAGGATGATGCAGGGAGGGATTTCCTTGCTGTCGGTTTCTTCCTTCACATCCACTACAAGGGCGCCGTCACTTTCATAGGCATAACCGCCCTTTTTCATGGCCTCCACCATTTCGGGGAGCAGATACTGTACGGTGGATTCTCCGTTCCAGAGATCGAATTCCACGTTCAGCTTCTCATAATTTTTCTTCATATCCGCTACGGATACCCGGATAATATGATCCCACAATGCCCGGTGGCCTCTTACCCCATTCTGGAGCTTGAAGGTATTTTCCATGGCCTTTTCCTTGTAAGCCGGATCCTCTTTGGACTTGCCGCTCGCCGTAGGATAGATTTCCTCCAGTTCGGCGATTGTGAAGGGAGCCTCCTGGGGATAGTCCCCCGTATAGCTCTCGTCAAAATAGGGCAGCTCAGGCTTTCTTTCCTGAAGCTCTGTGATGATCAGTCCCATCTGCAGGCCCCAGTCCCCCAGATGGATATCTCCGATAACTTTATACCCCGCAAAACGGGCGATTCTCTTAACGCTTTCCCCGATGACGGCAGAACGCAGATGCCCCACATGCAGGGGCTTCGCCACATTCGGTCCGCCATAATCCACGATGATGGTCTTTTCTTCAGCGGGCATTTCCATTCCGAATTTTTCACCGGCTTCCATTTGCTTCAGATATCCGCACAGAAAATCGTCCGACAGCTTCAGGTTCAGGAATCCGGGAGCCACCGCTTCCACCTGGGAAAAAACTTTGCTGTCTTTTAACTGCTCCGCCACCTCATTCGCTATCATAATGGGGGCCTTATGGTATTTTTTTGCGCCGGCCATAGCGCCGTTGCACTGGTATTCACACAGATCCGGACGGTTGGAAAGAGTTACCTTTCCCAGCTCTTCTTCATAGCCCGCACCGGCAAACGCTTTTTTCATTTCCTCGGAAATTGCTTCCAGAATTTTCTTCATTTAACAAACCTCACTTCTCACTGTTCCGCCGATCCCGCTCATTTTTGGAAAAAATGCAGCCGCAGTAATCCTGGCGGTACAGACCATATTTTTCAGAAAGTTCCACAGAACGTTTATAGCCATTCTTCTTTTTGAAATCAGACGGAAGAAACGGGATGCCGTACTGTGCGCCAAGCTTCTCTCCGATTTCATTCAGCTTGTCCGCATTTTTCAAAGGGCTGATTGTGAGGGTTGTGGTAAAGTAGTCAAAGCCCTTTTCCCCGGCAAGCCTTGCAGTCTCGCGAAGACGGATTTCATAACAGCGGAAACATCTTTCACCGCCTTCAGGAACCTGTTCCAGACCTTTCGCCGCGGCAAAAAACACCTCCGGTTCATATCGGCCTGTTTCCATCGTGATAAAAGAAGGGGCTTCCCTGTTCATTTCCTCAATCAGTCTTTTCTGCTCCGCCGTCCGTTTTTCATACTCCTGCCGATCCGTTATGTTGGGATTATAATACAGGACGGTAATATCAAAAAAATCACGCAGATATTCCAGCACATAGCTGCTGCAGGGTGCGCAGCAGCTATGGATGAGAAGCTTCTTTTTACCGGACACAGGGACGGCCTGCGGGTCATGGCAGCCGCTGTTTTCTTCCGGCAGTCTGCGGAGGATATCCTCCAGCTGTTTCTGATAGTTCACTTTATTCATAATATTCGTTTACAGCTTTGCAATATCAATCAGAGATAATTCATTACTCTTTGTTTCCAGGCTTCCCACAAGGGCCCTTGCGGTATCCAGGCTGGTCAGGCAGTTCACGCCTGTTTCGATGGCGGTTCTTCGGATGAGGAAACCGTCTCTGGATTTGTCCCTGCCCTGGGTAGGGGTGTCGATAACCAAATCAATCCTGTGTCCCAGAATCAGATCCATTACCGTAGGGGATTCCTGGTTGATCTTATTGACTTGGCGCGCCTTTATTCCGGCTTCCTTCAGCGCTGCCGCGGTGCTTCTGGTCGCATAGATAATATAGCCCAGCTTTTCAAAACGGCGGGCGATATCAATGGCCTCTCCCTTGTCCGCATCCTTTACGGTAATGATCATCTGCTTATGCCTCGGCAGGTCGATGCCTGCTCCCAGGAACGCCTTATAAAGGGCTTCGTTGAAGGTTTTGGCAATACCCAGACATTCGCCGGTGGATTTCATCTCCGGCCCGAGGCTGATTTCAGCACCGCGGATTTTTTCAAAAGAGAATACGGGCATTTTAATTGCCACATAACCCGCTTCCGGCTGAAGGCCGGGTTCATAGCCCAGATCCCGGATTTTCTTTCCGATGATCACTTCCGTGGCAAGATCCACAATGGGGATTCCTGTCACCTTGCTGATATAGGGCACCGTTCTGGAGGAACGGGGATTCACCTCGATGACATATACATCCTCGCCCACCACGATGAACTGGATGTTAATCAGGCCGATTACATGAAGGGATTTCGCAAGCTTCCTGGTATACTCCGCTATAGTTGCTTTTACGCCTTCACTGATTGTCTGTGCGGGATATACGGAAATACTGTCTCCGGAATGCACGCCTGCCCGTTCGATATGTTCCATGATGCCGGGAATCAGGATGTCGGTACCGTCGCAGACAGCATCCACTTCCAGCTCCTTGCCCTGCAGATATTTATCCACAAGGATAGGATGATCCTGTGCAATGCGGTTAATGATTTCCATAAATTCTTCCACTTCCGTATCGGAAATGGCTATCTGCATCCCCTGGCCGCCGAGCACGTAGGAAGGACGGACAAGAACGGGATAACCCAGTCTGTTTGCCACGGCCTTTGCCTCCTCCGCCGTGTATACGGTTCCGCCGGAGGGTCTGGGGATTCCGCATTCCTCCAGTATCTCATCAAACAGCTCTCTGTCTTCAGCGGCATCCACATTTTCCGCGCTTGTTCCCAGAATGGGCACGCCCATCTTCATCAGGCTTTCCGTCAGCTTGATAGCTGTCTGTCCGCCGAACTGTACAACCGCTCCGTCAGGATGCTCCATATTTACCACGTTTTCCACATCCTCAGGGGTGAGGGGTTCAAAATACAGCTTATCCGCAATGTCAAAGTCGGTGCTGACTGTTTCCGGATTGTTATTGACAATAACCGTTTCATAACCTTCCCTGGAAAAAGCCCAGGTAGCATGCACGGAGCAATAGTCGAATTCGATACCCTGGCCGATACGGATAGGGCCGGATCCCAGAACGAGAACCTTTTTGCGCGCATTCGTTTCCACGGCTTCATTTTCCCCGCCGTATACGGAATAATAGTAAGGGGTGCTCGCTTCAAATTCTGCGGCGCAGGTATCCACCATTTTATAAGAGGCAACGATACCGTTGTCATAACGCTGCTGCTTAATCTCTTCCGCCGGGATTCCGGTAAGACGGCTGATAACCGTATCCGGGAACTCGATCCGTTTCGCTTCTCTGAGAAGTTCCGGAGTGAGAGGGCCTTTGGCAAGAGCCTGTTCCATTTCCACGATAATGGCTATCTTATCAATAAACCAATGATCCACCATGGTGATTTCATGGATCGTGTCATAATCGATTCCCTTACGGATGGCTTCGGCTATCACATAGATTCTCTGGTCATCCACTTTTTGCAGACGCTCTTTCAGTTCTTCCACGGAAAGCTCTGAAAAATCATAGCTCATGAGGCAGTCCACATGCTGTTCCAGGGAACGGATGGCCTTCATCAGGGCTCCTTCAAAGCTGTTGCAGATGCTCATGACCTCTCCGGTAGCTTTCATCTGTGTGGTCAGGGTTCTTTTTGCAGTAATAAATTTATCAAAAGGAAGTCGGGGCAGCTTCACCACACAATAGTCTAAAGTGGGTTCAAAGCTGGCATAGGTCTTTCCGGTTATGGCGTTCTTGATCTCATCCAGCGTATAGCCGAGGGCGATTTTGGCGGCAACCTTCGCTATGGGGTAGCCGGTGGCCTTGCTTGCCAGCGCCGAGGAACGGCTCACACGGGGATTTACTTCAATAACACAGTATTCAAAGCTTACGGGATGAAGGGCAAACTGTACGTTACAGCCGCCTGTGATCTGCAGTTCGTCGATAATATTCAATGCGGCGCTGCGCAGCATCTGGTATTCCTTGTCACTCAGCGTCTGGGAAGGGGCCACAACGATGCTGTCTCCGGTGTGGACACCGACAGGATCGATATTTTCCATGTTGCAGACCGTAATACAGTTTCCTGCACTGTCGCGCATCACTTCATATTCGATTTCCTTCCAGCCCGCTATACAGCGTTCCACAAGCACCTCGCCCACACGGGACAGACGCAGGCCGTTTGCCAGAATTTCTTCCAGTTCCATCTGGTTATGGGCGATACCGCCGCCGGAACCTCCCAGCGTATAAGCGGGACGCAGCACAACCGGATATCCGATCTGTTTTGCAAAAACAACGCCGTCTTCGATATTCTTAACTACCAGGGAGGGAGCACAGGGCTCACCTATTTTTTCCATGGTATCCTTAAATTCCTGCCTGTCCTCCGCCTTGCGGATAGTCTGGGAAGTTGTTCCCAAAAGCTTCACGTTATGGGCGGCCAGGAAACCGGATTCATCCAGCTCCATTCCCAGGTTCAGCCCGGCCTGTCCTCCCAGGGTGGGGAGAATACTGTCCGGCTTTTCTTTTTCGATGAGCTGTTCCAGCACTTTAACGGTGAGGGGCTCAATGTATACTCTGTCTGCGATGTCCCTGTCTGTCATGATGGTAGCCGGGTTGGAATTCACCAGGATTACCTCCACGCCCTCTTCCTTCAGGGAACGGCAGGCCTGTGTGCCTGCATAATCAAACTCGGCAGCCTGTCCGATAACGATAGGACCGGAACCGATGACCATTACTTTTTTTACATCAGGATTCTTAGGCATCTTTATTTCCTCCCTCCATTCATCATCGTGATAAACCTGTCAAACAGAAACCCGGAATCTTGCGGTCCGGGGCAGGCCTCAGGATGGAATTGAACGGTGAAAATATTTTTACCCGTATACTCAAGGCCTTCATTTGTCCCGTCATTGACATTGACGAAAGCAGGCGCCGCCACTTTTGGATCCAGCTTGTCCATGTCCACTACATAGCCATGGTTCTGGGAAGAGATATATACCCTCCCTGTAGTCAGATCCTTTACCGGGTGGTTTCCGCCTCTGTGCCCGTATTTCATCTTGAAAGTATCGGCTCCGGTAGCCAGCGCCATGAGCTGATGGCCCAGGCAGATGGCAAAAATCGGAATATCCGTCTCATACAGCTTTCTTATTTCCCGGATAATACTTTCGCATTCCTTGGGATCCCCCGGGCCGTTGGAAAGCATGATGCCGTCCGGCTTATCCGCTATAATGTCCGCCGCCGCTGTAAGCGCCGGATATATAGTCACGTCGCAACCCCTCATGGCGAGGGAACGGGCGATATTGTCCTTAGCTCCAAGATCCAGCAAGGCTACTTTTTTGCCGGCTCCGTTTAACTGCTTCACCAGAGAAGGTTTCTTTTCCTTGACTCCGTTCAGAAAGCTTTCCTTATTAAATACGGCGCTTCCGGAAATCGGCCCGTTTTCAGCCAGATCCTTCGCACCCTTTATTTCATACTTATTCTCACAGGTCACCTTTTCCACAACATTCCCTGTGGTATATGCTGCGAGGCGGGGAAGGATTTCCTCCAGGCTGTAATCCGCATTGGTGGTTATCATCCCGTTCATGGTTCCTTTTTCTCTCAGGATCTTGGTAAGTGCCCTCGTATCAATGCCCGCGATTCCCGGCACCCCGAAGCTTTCCAGATACTCCTGAATGGTACAGTCGGATCGGAAATTACTTGGCATTCTGGACAGTTCTCTCACAATAAATCCGTCCGGCCATGGTCTTCTTGATTCGCAATCTTCCTTGCATACGCCGTAATTGCCGATTAACGGATACGTCATACATACGGCCTGTCCTGCATAAGAGGGATCTGTCAACACTTCCAGATAACCGGCCATCGATGTATTAAATACGATTTCACTGATTATCTCTTTTTCGGCCCCGATATGAATTCCTTCAAATACCGTGCCGTCTTCCAGTATCAAAAATGCCTTCATTTTCATCTGCACATCCTTTCCCATAATCGATTAATTGTATCACAAATGATTTGAGTGTTCAATCATTTTTTCCATTGCCTTCCGCCTTTTCATAACAGTACAGCCCCTCTCCAGCCTCTGGTCCTGTGTATCCTGCCCGGCCGGCCTTCCTCTCTCCGCTGCCGTTCCCGGCCATGCAGAGGTCCTTGAAGGGGACGCTCCCGCTCGGATAAACACGCAGCGGTACTAAGGCTGCACAGGACACAGCCTAAGGACCGGCGAGTTTATACGCCCCTTACAGGA
>OLRD01000289.1_pt1 | contig 44921 bp, 45 predicted proteins | sample 1672051 | NCBI WGS metagenome assembly OLRD01 (sample SAMEA3136640, study PRJEB25190) | human gut metagenome | biome: human gut; feature: human-associated habitat; material: faeces | place: Austria | collected 2013 | reverse complement strand
CTCCTCCCGGCGGAGCGGGGTCCAGGGGGTCACCCCCTGGACCCCCTGGACCGGCGGACTGCCCGCCTGCGGCGGGCAGGGGAAGTGCGGCGGGCTGCAAGCAATTAAGGACGCCCGGTGGCGGAAGGCCACCGGGCTTGTTGCCGCCGGAGGGCGGAAGGCCCTCCGGCTTTACGCTGCGGAAAAAGGGGGCCGTGGCGGATGAAGAAAAAAACGACAACATTGCCCGCGGGAACGGCCTCTGCCACCCACGTCCTCCCGGCGGAGCGGGGGTCCAGGGGGTCACCCCCTGGGCTCGCCGGTTTTGCCGTCCAGCTCGACGTGCCAGAGCACGTTGTACGTATCCTTCTCGCAGATGTAGAAGGACCAGTAGACGGGCTCGCTGTGGCCCAGACGGTAGAATCCGGGATAGAGCTCCAGCTCATCGGCGGGGACGGCGTCGCTGCCCCAGGCTTCGGCGTAGGCGTCCAGCGCGATCTGCCCGGCTTCCTCCAGCGGGAGATCATCCTCGCCGGGCAAAATGTAGTAGTGGTCGTGCGCGCCCAGATACATCTCCTCCAGCTGCCCGTACCATGCCTTGTCCTCCAGTGACCAGAATTCCACCGGTACGTTCTCACCGTATTTTTCGTGCATGCTTTTCAGCAGACGATTGAGGTTGCGGTCGTTGTCGTACTGGATGCGGGTGATGCCGTCAAAGCGATCGGGCAAAAGGTCGTAGAGCAGCGCGTCCGCTTCGCCGGAGAGGGCCGCGTCTTCCATGAGCATAAACATGCCCTCCCCCTCCAGAGAGACGTGCAGCCAATAGTCCAGCTGGCCCAGCACCGTCACCCCGGTGCCGTCGCGCTCCAGCGCGGCCACGTCGGATTCGCGGTGGTTGAGGGTGTAGAGGGTGGTGAAGCCGCTTTCCTCCCCGCCTGCCAGCGCAGCGGTGGGAAGCGCGTCCGCCGGCTTTTCGTACACCAGGTCGCGCAGGGGCATCCAGCCCGGAATGCCGGTGGTATCGCCGTCCCCGGCGATAAGCACGCTGGCCCAGTTGGGCTCGCCCTCCACGCTGTTCCATTCCGGGAGGGCGCTGCTCTCGCACAGCTCGACCACGGTGACGGGCGTGCCGTTGAGGTAGATGCCCATGGGGCAGTTCACGTCATTGGCGCTGGGGCCTGTCAGGAGCACGGTTCCCGCGCCTTCGGCGGCATGCACCCAGGCGTTCAGCGGCAGGGCGGGGCTTTCGTCCTCGACCAGAGCCAGCGCGCCGCCCAGCACAGCCGTCATCGCCAGCGCCAGCACGCCCAGCGCCACGCCCGTCCGACGGCGACCCTCCATAATGGCGATGATGCGACGCTTCATGCCGTTGCGCCCGCCGTAAAACGACGTGCACAGGGCGGTACGGGCGCGCGCCTGCCGCCGGATGACGCGCAGGATGGTTTCGGAATAGAAGCGGCGCTCCTCCTCATCCGCGCGAGCGGTAACATGGCTGTCGCAGGAAGCCTCCTGATAGAAGCACAGGGAGCGGCCCATGGCCCAGACCACGGGATTGTACCAGTGCAGGGCATAGGCCAGCACCAGCCCGGCCTTGACCAGCAGGTCGCCGCGTTTGAGATGCGTCAGCTCGTGCCGGAGGACCAGCGCCAGCTCTTCGATGGTCAGCTCCTCATCCGGCAGCAGAATCACGGGATGCAGCAGTCCCATCAGCATGGGGCTGGACACCGTGGGGCACAGGCGCAGGCTGACCCGGCGGCGGATGTGCATCTCCGACAGGCAGCTTTGCAGCGCCTCGGCGTAGCCCTCCGCCTCGCAGGGCATCTGCCAGCGGCGCACGGTGCGCACAAAGCGCAGGTGGCTCAGCGCCGCCAGCGCCAGCACCGCCGCCACGCCCGCCAGCCAGACCCACGCCAGTACGGAGAGCCAGTCCACGGGGATGATGGCGCTTGCCGAAGCGCTCTGCTCCCCCTCCACGGCCGTCAGCATCCGGTCTGCCGTGGTCGTTCCGGTCGTATTCTCCACATATGCATGCTGAGCGTCGGCATCGGTCCGGACAGGCTGCTGAGCGGTCTGCGCGGCGGCAGACGCCTGCACAGCCGATGGAGCCTGCACGGCATCCGCCGTTTGGCTTTCGGCAGTCAGCGGGGCTGCGGTTGCCGCGCCGCCTCCGACGGGCCGTGACAACGCCCGCGGCAGCTCCACCGTCATCAGCGGACGGCTTGCCAGCAGGCTGAAGGGAATCAGCAGGCCCGCCAGCACCACCACCCACACGCGATACAGTCCGCGTGGACCGTACCGCCGCCTCAGCAGCGGCAGCAGCGCCAGGTAGACCAGCGACAGCACCGACAGTCCCGCGCCCGTGCAGACCATGGCCAAAAAATAGCTTTTCACGAACGGCCGCCCTCCTTTTGCCGCTCAAGCCACCGGCTCAGCTCATCCAGGTCGCTTTCGGTCAGGCGCTCGCTTTCCAGAGCGGTCAGCAGGCTTTTGAAGCTGTTGCGGTGGTAGTGCTCCACAAAGCTCTCCGTTTCCATGCGCAGGTATTCCTCCCGCGTGATGATGGGATAAAACGCCCGCTCCCGTCCGCTGCCCCGCTCCACGCGCAGAAAGCCGCGCTCGGTCAGCCGCGCAAAAAGCGTGACTACGGTCTGGATCTTCCAGCCCCGCGCCCGACCCAGCGCCTCCATCACCATGGTGGTGGTCACGGGCGGCTCGCGGTCCCAGATATAGGTCATGATTTCAAATTCGGTATCGGGCAAACGCTGCGATTTCATATGGGTTTCCCCCTTCGCGTTTTGATAAGACGACATGTGTTACAGACAGCCTTATAATACATTCTGTCTTACTTGTTGTCAATCCCCTCTCCGATGATTTTCAATTTGTAACAAACGTATCCGATGGTTGACAATTTGTAAGACGTGATGTAGTATGATGGTGACGGCAAGGGACAGACGAAAAAAGAATCAGGAGGAATCCTATGATGAACAGAGCATTCAAACGCCTCATGGGGCGCTTGCTGATCGCGCTACTGCTGCTGGCGCTGCTGTGTCCCGCCGCCCTGGCGGACGATCAGACCGCCGATACCTGGTACTTCGGCGGCACCGGGCAGGAAACCTTCTATGAAGCCACGCCCCTGCCCAACGGGTGCCTGCTGCTCAACGGCTCCACCCAGCTGGGACGCAAAGGCCAGGAGCAGCTACCCTTCGCCTCACGAGAAAGGCGCGCCTGGCTTCTGTGCCTGAACCCGGATATGAGCATCGCCTGGGAGGTCATCGACGGCGCGCAGGGCACCACCCGCTACGTGGTGCCGCAGGTGCTGGCGGACGGCCGCATCGCCGTGCTGTACTACAACAGCCCCAGCCAGGTGACGGAAGCGGTTGCCATCCGCTACTTCACGCAGGACGGCGAGCCTGCGGGCGAGGCAAGCCTGCCCGCGACCGCCCCGTTTGAGCTTCCGGGCGACCGATGCGCGGGGGGCTATGTCTTTTCCGGCTACGAGGTGGACACCCAGTTTGCGGATGAATCAGGAATATACACCCTGCCCGACACCGGGGACTCCTCTGTGAGAAGCACTGGCGGGCGCTCGGTGCTGGCCACAGAGGAGTCCCCGGATGGGCAGATCGTCTGCGGCTTCTTCGTGGTGGAGGGGGAACGCCTCGCCGCCCTGGCCTATGTGGACGCAAACGGCACCGAGCGCTGGAGGTTCTCGCCTGACAAATATGCCTCCGGGGACTTCGGTTCGCCCTGCCTGCAAAAGGACGGCAGCATCGTTTTCCTCTGGTCCCACACGGACCCCGACACACGCGAGACGACGGCCATGAGCCTGCTGTGCCTGGACCAGGACGGCACGCTTTTGTGGGAGCTGCCCGTGCCCACCGGCATCGGAACCGAGTTTACGCCGGTGGACGGCGGCTATGTATTCTGCCGCACCTGGTCGGAAAAGACGTACACGCATGCCCGCTTCACGCTGGTGGACCTCAACGGCCAGGTCGTGGAGGCGCGCGACGCCCAGCCGCGCAGGGAGGAATTCTCCGGCGAAATCATGTTCACCTGGAACGGCGAGGCGTGGCTGCTGACCAACGCCGAGCGTTCCTCCAACCGCGTGAACGACCGTCAGGACGAGCTGGAGCTGGTGGACGCGGCGCTGATCCGCGTGAGCGCCTGCGAGGTCGTCACGGAGTAAGGCGCGGCGCGGTTCACTGCTCAGCGTCAGAATCGCGGTGGCACAAGGGAAGGGCCCGTCAAAGCGGCTGTGCTTTAGCGGGCCTTTCCCTGCTAAAAGAGATTTTCCTCTATTGGGCCTCTTCCCTCAAAGCCACCGTACCGCCGGGCACCAGCACGAAGGCATCCTCCCAAAGGGGGCCCGCGTTTGCGCCTGTTCCCTCAGGAACGGCATACACCAGCGCGGGCAGGCTTTCCAGCGCGGGCATCCGATAACAAATCTCCGTGTACCGGTTTCCGGACTCGTCGGTCTGCCAGCCGCCACTGTCTTTTTCCACCCACATGTCCTGAAACCGTAACGGTCTCCTCTCTTCATCATAGAAGGCAAAGGCTGAGGCTGCCTGTTCGATCCGCTCCTCCGTCCAGCTGCCGGTCGGGTACAGCCTGGCCCGCAGGGTAAAGCCCATGGCATCGATGAACGCTTGCTCAACCCTCACGCCGTAGTGTACGGGCGTTCCGTCCGATTCCGCCCTGTTCAGCGGGATGGCGTTTTCCATGTCCCCGTTCAGCACGAAATCAATCGTAAAATCGTCCAGCAGCCTCATGTTTCCATAATGAACATACAGATCCGCCATATTGTACATCATGGATTCCAGGTGCTTCATTTCCCGCGTTTCCTCGGCGGTCAGAGCACGTTCCATGGCATAGTACGGTTCAAGCTGTGCATAGATGGCGTTCTGCTCGGGATCGTTACGCGCGGCAATGCGGTCGTATTCCACCTGGAACTCGCCATGATCGCCGGTCAGGAACACCTTCCCCTGCCCAATCACTTTGTGAAGTTCCTCTTCGGTAGAAAAATCGCTTTTATGCACGATTTCGCCGGCCGGAACCAGCAGCGCCAGCCTTACCTTCACATGCGCATCGGCAGGAATCGGTTGGCTCAGGACGCAGGTGAGGCCGCCGGATACGGTCCTGCTTCCCTCACTCATGGGATCTCCCACAAACTGATTGAGCACATTGGTATCCTGCGGGGGCGCGTCTTCCTCATTTACGGCAACGTCCAGCAGATGCACCCAGACGGGCTGATCCGCTGTGATCGAAAATCCCATAGACAGTCTGCCGCTGCTTGCAAGGGCTTCCGTTACCGCTATGGATACGCCCTTTGCCGAATGCCCCGCGTTCACGCTTTGCAGCAGATCCCGCTGCCGGGCGGACGGCTTTGCGCCGCCGCGGAAAAGATAGTCCAGCAGGCCCGTTCCGGCGGCCAGTCCTACGGCCATTGTCACAAGCATCAAGGCAATCACCAAAATCAATGCAGCAGATACCTTTTTCACAGGTTCTTCTCCTTTCGCTCTTGCAAGAACCCTCTGCGTCAGCCATGGATCGCTCTTCATGCCGGCAAGCGAATGCTCGACCGCCCTTTGAACTCTCTCCTGTTCTTCATGAAGGGTCATGAACATCACTTCCTTCCAAAGCAAAGCGCAGCTTTTTTCTTGCACGGTTCAACCGGCTGCCGACAGCCTGCCGGGAAATCCCCAGCATCTCGGCGGCCTCGTCGCAGGTCGTTCCCTGTAGCCAGCACAGCAGCGCAACCTCCCGCAGCTTGATGGGAAGGTTCAGGATTTCCGTTGTAATTTCGTCATCCTCTTGGCTCGCCGGGGCAGACCGTCCGGCAACCCTATCCAGAGGGACTGAATGGTCAATATACCTGAACCATCCCGACCTGCGTATGTTTTTGCAGGTGTTGATCGCAATGCGCGTCAGCCAGGTCTTTTCGGATGCATCTCCTCGGAATCCGTCCAGATTCCGATAGGCTTTGAGAAACGTTTCCTGTACCGCGTCCTTCGCCTGCTCCTCGTCGCGCAGGTACATGACGCAAAGGCGGAGCAATGGAAGCTGGTACAGGTTCACCATGCGTTCGATTCTCGTTTCCTTGCTGTCAGGGCCCTTGACAGTCTCCACGGCGGCCTCACCACCTTTCACTGATTAGACACAGCATGCCACAGAAAACGCCACATCCGAAATAACTTTTTTCGGATTTTGCCTGCCAGGGCGCTTTTCAAAACAGATGCAGCACCGGTGTCCAAACCTTTCTCATTGGCTGCGCACACCAAAAAACGAGCCCCGCCAAACAGCGAAGGCTCGCTTGCAGATCAGATTGATTTGGGCACGCGGTTTTCGTGGAGCCAGCCCCCACAGGCTCTTCCCGCCCGGTCACCGCTCCCGACTCAGTTATTCAGCGTGACCTTGAACAGATATTGCGGCAGCACGCGGCGATATTCCTCATACAGCCCCGTCTGCTCATAGAGGCGGACATAATAGCGATACAGCTCCGTTTTCACCTTCATGGCGTTCCAGGGATGGATCACCGCCTGCCGCGAGGTGGACAGTGCGAGCCCGCCCGGGCTTCTCACATAGTCATACACTGGCTCGCCCAGCACCGCCACATAGCGGACCCATCGGTAGTACTGGGTGTTGAAGGCAAAATCCTCGCCCCATGGCAGCCGTCTGTCGCAGCGGATGGCATTGCGGAGAATCACATCGCGGCGGTAGAGCTTGTTCCAAAGCACGGCATAAAAGAAGCTGTTGGGATGTGCGGACAGCCTGTCCAAAAACTGACGCTGGCTGAGAATCATGTCCTGATCCAGAAATCCGCGCTTCTGGCGCAGCTGGCCGAGCACCTCCGTATACGGGGCGATGACCAGGTCGCACCTGCGCCGCTCCATGGCCTCCACCATGCGCCCGGTGGCGTCGGGCGCCAGCAGGTCATCGCTGTCCACAAACTGCACGTATGTTCCGACCGCATGGTTCAGGGCCAGGTTGCGCGCGGCAGCCACGCCGCTGTTGTCCTGCGCAAACACGCGCACCCTTCCGTCCTGCGCGGCAATCTCCCGCAGAAGCGACAGGCTTTGATCGGTGCTGCCGTCATCCACGGCCAGCACTTCAATATCTTCAAAGGGCTGGTGCAGCACGCTCCCGATGCAGCTCACAAGCGTTTTTTCCGCATTGTAGACCGGCACGATCACACTGACGGCCGCCCCTTTCGTCGGCAACGCGTTCCCCTCCCCGGCGCGTCAGGCTCTGACGCTGTCCTCTCTGCTTTCCTCGTCCGGTTCCACGCCGGCCAGGCCCACATCTTCCAGGCGTACCGTCATGTCCTCCAGATGATTGATGGAATGCTCGGTCTTGACCCAGTTCGTCTGATGACGGTGCTTGAACAGGCCCACCACCTGCGCCCATCCCGCCAGCATGGTGTTGATTACCATGCTGCACAGCATGGGCAGCAGGATCTTCAGATCCACACGCCGGTGATTGTCCAGCCACTCGCCCATATAGAACAAAAAGATAAAGGAATAGATAAACAGCACGATGCTCGGCCAGTTCAGCGTAAGCCAGCTCTCCATGGTGGCGTGTACGGGGGGGCTCTCAATCCAGCCCACCAGTTTGAACAGCTCCATCAGGAGCCCCAGGGCCAGCTGCACCATCAGCACCACATAGGGGGTAAGGCTGTACATATAGAAAAACGTGGAGATAAATTCCCCCAGCCGGATGCGCCTCTGAAACAGGGCCCGGAACAGCCGGCCCGTGTTTTTGAAGGCTACAAACCAGTGTCCCTGCGCCCAGCGCGTGCGCTGGCGGAAACTGGCGTAAAAGCGCGTGGGCTTTTCGTCATAGATGCGCACGTTATTGTTCCACAAAATGCGCTTGCCGTCGCAGGTGGCCTCGATCTGCAGCTCAAAGTCCTCGGTAAGCGACATGGCGGTCCATCCGCCGCGCTTGTACAGGTACTTCGCCGATACGGCAAAGCCCGTGCCGCCGATCACGCTGTTGAGGCCCAGCCGGCTTTTGGCGTATTGGAAAAACCGGTTGGTAATGGTATAGGTCATGTAATAGAACATGGCCACCATGCCCTTGCGGTTTTTGCAGCCCAGGTAGCACTGGATAATGTCCGCCTTGCCCTCCGCCGAGAGGTACTGGCTGTTGACCTCCAGAAACATGTTGGGGTCGATCAGGTTGTCGGCGTCAAAGAACATGACCAGGTCGTAATGATCCTGATATCCGGCCAGGGCGTTGAGCGCCTTCTGCAAAACGATGGGCTTGCCGGTCGGCGCATCGGGACTTTCCTTGTGGCTTTCCAGCACGTTGGCCCCCATGCGGCGCGCCACTTCCACGGTCCTGTCCGTGCAATTATCGGCAAGGATATAAAAGTCATACAGCTCGCGCGGATATTCCATGTGCTCCAGGTTGTCGATGATATCCGCAATGACCGCTTCCTCGTTGTGAGCGGGCACAAGCACCAGAAAGCGCATCTGCGGATCGTGATCCTGATAGTTTTTGGTATTGCGCTTGAAGCCAAAGAAGCTGATGCACAGCTGGTAGAGCAGCATCAATACCAGCCAGGCGCTCATGATACCCATGACAGCCTCAATGACTGCCGCTACGATTTCCACAGGCTAACATCCTTCCATCTGCATGTCCGGCAACAGGCAACACTTATTTATACTATATCCCCTGCCGCATGTCAATGCATGTCATAAAATGAACACTCTCCGATGAACTCCCGAAGGATGCTCAAGGGCGGGATTTCGTCCATCACATCGCCGTCCACCGGCAGGAAATAGTGCAGCACCTTCAGCAGGCGATGCGCCACCAGATACTCCGGCGCGGTGCGGGGGATGGCGAGCAGCAGCTCATAGGCGATGGTTTTGAGCACCGGCAGCTCGTAGTGCAGCGAGGTATTGAACATCACGTCGGCCTTTTCCATGTTGGGAAAGATCCAGCGTTCCTCCCCCGCGCGCACCTTGGGCCACATGTCGATGGTCTCCACCGGCGAGGTGTTGCGGAACCGCATGTCGCGCACGATGCGGCGCAGCAGGCGCACGTCCGTCGTGCGGATACGGTTGTGATCGTCGAGGTTGATGCAGCTGAGCGCGCTGACGTAGATGCCGTAGGTCAGCTGCTCGGGCACCTCGGCGGTGATGCGGTCGTTCATGCCGTGAATGCCCTCCAGCAGCAGCGGCTCGCCGGGGCCGACGGTCAGCTCGTAACTCTTGGGACAGCGCGCCCCGGTTTTGAAATCAAAGCGCGGCATCTCAACCGTGCGTCCGCTGAGCAGCTCCTCCAGGCAGGAGGTGAGCAGGGGCACATCCAGCGCGTCCACATGCTCCAGATCGGGCTTGCCGTCCGGTTCAAGCGGAATATCGCGGCGGTCGCGGTAAAAATCGTCCAGCGACACCAGATGCGGACGCTGCCCCAGCACGCGCAGGTGCACGGCCAGCCGGTTGGCAAAGGTGGTTTTGCCGCTGGAGGAGGGGCCGAAGATCATCACCACGCGCGCGCCACGCCGCAGGATCTCATCCGCGATGCCGGCGATGGATTTGTCGTGCAGCGCCTCGTTGACGCGGATAAACTCCCGCAGGCGGCCATCACGGATCATCCGGTTCACATCCGCCGCGTTTTCCGCGCCCAGGATGCGGCACCACCGCTGGGAGGTGGCAAACTCGCGCAGGAATTTGGCGCGCGACACATACGGCGCGGGCTCGTCGGGATTGGCGGGCGAGGGCGCCATCAGAACCACGCCGGGATAATGCGGCTTGACCGCAAAGGCGCGGATCATACCCGTGGAGGGCAGCATGGCTCCGTAAAAATATTCGCACAGCGGACCGATGCGGTACATGCGGATGCTCTGCTGCGGGCGGTAGCGCAGAAGCTGGGCCTTGTCCAGCCAACCCTCGTTTTCAAAGTAGGCGATGGCCTCTTCGCGGGTCCATTCCTCCTTCTGGAAGGGCAGATCCTGCCGGACCAGCTCGCGCATGTCCTCCTCGATGGCACGGGCCATTTCATGCCCGATTTCGCCATTCAACAGGCGCAGATACAGCCCGTAGCCCACGGAGTTGAGCATGCGCGCCCGCTTCTCCGGATAGAGGCGCTTGAGGCTCAAAAGGAACAGGAAGCGCAGCGACCGCTCATAGACGCGCCGTCCCTCCTCGTCCTGATAGGTGAGCGGCTCCAGCACGCAGTCCTCCGTCAGCGGGTCGGACAGCTCCACGCATATCCCGCCCTGCATGGCGCACAGAACGCGCTCCGCCTGCCCGGCGGGCAGCATCGCACGGATTGCCTGGCCCGCGGTGGTTCCGGATGCAAAGTCCCCGCTTTGCGCTCCCATCGTAATATGAATCATGGCCTGTTCTGCCATTGCCGCGCCACCTCCCTCCTCAGGCATCCTCAAAGGGCATGTTGCTGGAATACGCCGCAGAGAGGTCCTCCACGTCCATATGCTCGTAATCGCCGCGTTTGAGGCGGTACTGATATTGCAGCTCCTTGGTATGCACATAGGCCCGGGTCTGCCGGTTGGCCGGCAGCACGCTCAAGTGCATGCCCTTCTGTCCGTCAGGCAGCTGAGAAAACCGGATCTTCACAAACATCTGCCCATGCTGCTGGCAGCGGCTGAGCGCCACGTATTTGCCCGGCGCCTGAGGAATCAAAGCGGTCTGGCGCTTGGTGGGCTGGCCGCAGGTGGGGCACTTGGGCGCGGCCAGCGCCTCGCCCTCCAGCGCCTCACGCACGGAGGGCACCAGGTCGGTCACGCGGAAGCGGCTGCGCCGGTCGTTGTGGCACAGCTTGCGCGGCTGCTCCTCATAGCGCAGCACGTCCATGGGATGCGGCAGCTTCCGGAGCACCTGCGCGGTATAGTATGCGTCGTGCATGGCGTTGTGAAAGCTGCGCTCCTCGTCCACCTCCACGCCGAGCGCCTCCATGGCGGTTTTCAGCGCCGTCTGCCCGCTCTTGCCGGCTTCGGCGGCGTAGAGGCGCTGCAGGTCATACATCTTGGGCAGAGGACGCTCCACCCGGAAAAAATCCACATTCTGCTGCAGCACGCTCACATCATCGCAGCCCCAGGTGACGAAGGCGCAGTCCTCGCCGCACCAGTCCATAAACGTCTCCATCGCCTCCGGAAAGGCGGGGGCATCGCACAGAACATCCCGCGTGAGACCCGTCATGCGCCTTACGCGCGGATGAATGGTCTGGTAATGCGTGGGGTTCACCGGGATGGAGATGGTGTCCACGATTTCCAGCCCCTCATCCAGCTTGGCCGCTCCAAACTGAATGACCTCAAAGAGCAGCCGGTCGCCCACGCGGCGGTAGGCCGCGCTCTGATAGCTGGTCGGCTGGTTCCACTCCAGGTCCAATACGATCAACTGCATGTCCATTACTCCCGTATATCAAGGCATTGCGCCGCGGCGGCGCGCCCGGCCAGCAGGCCGGTGGCAAAGGCGATGTGCAGGTTGAACCCGCCGGTAAGCGCATCCACGTCGATGGCCTCGCCCGCCACATACAGGCCCGGCACAAGGCGGCTCTGCATGGTGGAGGGGTCTATTTCCCGCACGCTCACACCGCCGCGGGTAACGATGGCCTCCTCCAGGCTGCGCGTACCGCAAACAGGCAACTCAAGGGCCCTGGTCATTTCCGTCAGGCGGTGGCGCTCCTCGCGCTCCAGCGCGCCGGCGGGCTTGAGCGGGTCCAGGCGGCACAGCCGGGCTACCGTCTCCGCCAGCCGGGCGGGAAACAGGCCGCAAAGCACGTGGCCGAGCTGTTTTTTGGGCGCGGCGGCGACGTCGCGCAGAATGCGCGCATCCAGCTGCGCATCCGTCAGCCCCGGTTTGAGGTCCAAAACGAGTTTCATCTCCTGCGCGGGCAGACCGGTCAGATAGGCCGACGCGCTCAGCACCAGCGGCCCACTCACGCCGAAATGGGTGAAGAGCATCTCGCCCAGGTCGCTGTAGAGGCGCTTTTTGCCGCGCAAGAGCGTAAGCCGCACGTTTTTGAGCGACAGGCCGGTGAGCGCACGCACCCACTCCGCCGGGCTCTCCAGCCCCACCAGCGAAGGCAGCGCCGGCAGCACCGTATGCCCGCAGGCCCTAAGCCATGTCCACCCGTCGCCCGTGGAGCCGGTGGACGGATAGCTCGCGCCGCCCGTGCATATAACGGCGGCGGCACAGGGCACGTTGCTTCCGCCGGCGAGCGTCACGCCCGCCACCCGGCCGTCCTGGACAGAAAGGCCGGTCACGCGCGCATTCAGCCGTACCTCCACGCCCAGCCGGCGCAGCTGCCGCTCAAAGGCGCGGGTCACGTCGCTGGCCTTCTGGCTGGCGGGAAACACGCGGTTTCCCCGTTCCACCACCAGGGGACAGCCCCAGCGCTCCATCTGTTCCATCAGAGCCGACGGCGGCAGCGCGTCCAGCGCGCTGTAGAGAAAGCGCGGGTTCCGCACCACATTTTGCAAAAAGGCGTCCCGGTCGCAGGCGTTGGTCAGATTGCAGCGGCCCTTGCCGGTGATATAAACCTTTTTCCCCAGTTTTTCGTTGCGTTCCAGCAGCGTCACGCGCGCGCCTGCCCCGGCGGCCGTTACCGCCGCCATCATGCCGGCGGCCCCGCCGCCGATCACCGCCACCTCATTCATCCTGCCTGTCGATATAGACGCTGTGAGCGTTCCATATCCCCTCCAGCCGTTTGAAATGCGCGCCCAGCTCCTCGCGCCGGTTCAGCCCAACGCTGACGATGAGCGCATTGATCACCGACAAGGGCGCTGCCAGGCTGTCCACAAAGCTGGCCATGTCGGTACAGGCGCACAGGCATACATCCGCATGCGCATACAGCGGGGACATTTCGCTGTCGGTGATGCCCACCACCTGCGCGCCGTTTTTCTTGGCAAAGCGCATGCACTCCACCGTGCGCGTGGAATACCGCGGAAAGCTGATGCCCACCAGCACGTCGCTGCGGTCGATGCGGGCGATCTCCTCGAACACATCTCCGGTGGTGTTGCTCACCAGCGCCACCCCGTCGAAAATCTGGTGCAGATAGTGGTACATGAACTGCGCCAGCGGCGCCGCGGATCTCAATCCCATCACATAGATGCGCCGTGCGTCCAAAAGGCGCCTGACCACATCGTCAAAATCCTCCTGGGACAGCGCCTCGACGGTTTTACGGATGTTGTGCGCGTCGTTTTTGAGCACGGTGGCCAGCACATCCCCCTGCTCGATGCCGGAGGTAATGGCGAAGCGCTGCTCGCTGGTCAGGCGCTGGCTTACCAGGCCGCGCAGACGCTCGCGCAGCTCCGGATATCCCTCATAGCCCATGGCGGAGGCAAAACGCACCACGGTGCTCTCGCTTACGCCGCATTCGCGGCCCAGCGCCCCGGCCGTCATAAAGACCGCCTTGTCATAGTGCTGGGCAATGTATTCGGCAATACGCCGATGCCCCTTGCTCAGCGGCCGGGTGCCCTGGTTCAGCATGCCGATCAATTCCCGGGTGTCCTGCACGGGATCAAGACCTTCTTTCCTGCCGGCCGCTTCAGCCGATGTCCAGCCCGTCCCACACACGGCTGTCGAGGCTTACGGGGTTGCCCATCAGCGTCAGCGTGATATGGCCCTGGCCAAGATAGTACAAATCCGTGCCCTCGGCGGGCGGCTCGGTTTTGGAACCCTCCAGCAGCCAGAAATACGTGCCCGCTCTGGGGGACTGACGGCGCTCGTACCCGTCGATGAAATTGCCGGTATCCAGCGGCGCATACACCGGGGGCAGCAGCTTTTCCGGCGCAAGAAGCGGCGCATTGATATTGAGCACGGTGTGAGGCGGCGTATCTGCGCGGGCATACTTTTCCGCCACACGCACAGCATAGCGCGCCAGATGATCGATCATGCCCTGATCCGCATGGTGATGGATGGAAACGGCCATCGCAGGCAGATGGTTGAGCGCGCCCTCCATGGCCGCGCCCACGGTGCCGCTGTAATGCACCGCCATGCCGGCGTTATAGCCGTCGTTCACCCCGGAGAGGACGATGTCCACCGGGCGGGTCACCAGCTGCTGCAGCCCCACGCGCACGCAGTCCACCGGAGATCCCGTAATGGCGTAGGCCTGGCATCCCGGCCGGTCCACGGGCCATTCCTTCACATAGATGGGCTCGGTCAGCGTAAAGCGGTGGCTGGCCGCGCTCTGCTGATACCGGGGCGCACACATGGTGACCTCGTGGCCACGCTCTACCGCCGCCTCCATAAGCGCCATGATGCCCTTGGAACCGATCCCGTCGTCATTGACCAGAAAAATATGCATTCGTTCCATCCTTCCCCATGTTCACCGCTTCAGGTCGCCGCCCGCCGCATCTACCAGCGTGCGCGCCACATTAATGATGACCGCCACGGCAAGCGCCCACCAGTAGTTGTCAAACACCACGCTGTTTTCCACCAGTCCCGCGGCGGTCCATACCAGCCATGCATCCACCGCGATGTAGAGCAGCCCCAGCGTGCAAAAATTCAGCACCGACAAAATCAGCCGCATCACGGGCCGAAGCACCGTATAAATCGCGGCCAGAATCACGCCCACAACCAGCGCGTTGGTCAGATCCAGCATCTTGACGCCGTCAAGGTATTCGGCGCACAGCGGCACCGCAGCCACCGTGACCGCAAACCTGACAAATGCCGCAAACATGGCATTCCTCCCTCCGGCGCGTCCGCTTTCCACACATACCTTTTTATTATAACACACTTTTCCCGCTTGTGCATGCCCTTGCGCTGCCGGGGGCAACCTATGGCGAACCCGCCGCGCAAAAGCGCATATCCTGACCCATGACGGGATGCGGCCCCAAGTCCGACCTTCCCGCCCAACTGCCCGGAAAGGAGGGCCATGCGCATGAAAAGCAAGTTTTTCAAGGATACGCAGGGCCTGGAATCCGCCTTTGAAAGCTGCACGCCCGACAAGGTGAGCGTATGCCTCCGGCTGAGCCGGACGGCCTACGAACTGGCTCTGGCCGAATCGGCCCGCGAGGGCCTGACCAGCGGCGAATACATCGAGCGCCTCATCTGCCAGCGCGCTCCCCGCCGGCCGGAGGCAGATGTCTGGGCCGGTACAGCACCGCCGTCGTACATAGGTAGCCAAGCGCCGCGCCCTCGGTAAGCACCACCTGTCCGTTGATGGACAGCACGGCGCGCAGCACCGGCACGCTGACCGCTCCCTCGGTTTCCAGGTACTGATAGGCCAGCGCCACGGCCAGGATGCCCGCTCCCAGCAAGAGCCACCCGGTCAGGCCGTTGGTGCGCGCCCGGATACCCGCCAGCGGCAGGGTGAGCGCCAGCGCCGCACCCAACAGCGCGCCCTTGAGGAGAAAGGCCAGGAAGCTCGCCGCCCCGATCATGCCGTCCATCCAGCGGAATGCCGCGCACACCAGCACGCACAGAAGCAGCGGCCCCAATGCCGCCACCAGCCTGCGAAGCAGCATGTCATTCCTCCTTTGCAGCGTCCAGCGCCCACAGGCGCTCCCTGTCGGTCATGGGTGCTGACGCGAACAGATCCGGCCGTGCACGCAGCGTGGCCAGCAGCGCCTGCCGTCTGCGCCAATCGCGGATCTTGGCATGGTCGCCACCCAGCAGCACCTCCGGCACCTCCCGGTCCTCAAACACGCGGGGGCGGGTGTACTGCGGATATTCCAGCAGGCCATCGGAGAAGCTCTCCTCCTCGGTGCTCTCCCCGCTGCCCAAAACGCCCGGCACATAGCGCGCCACCGCGTCGATCAGCGCCATGGCGGCCACCTCGCCCCCGGTGAGCACGAAGTCGCCCAAAGAGATCTCCTCATCCACCACCAGGTCAATGGCCCGCTGGTCCACGCCCTCGTAATGCCCGCATAAAAGAATCATGCCCTCCTTCGCGGAAAGCTCCACGACCTTTTTCTGGGTAAGCGGTGTGCCGCGGGGGCTCAAATAGATGCAGGGACCGGCGTAGCCCTGCGAGCGAAGGTCGCGCACCGCGTCCACGATGGGCTGCGCCATCATGACCATGCCCGCGCCGCCGCCGAAGGGATAATCATCGGTGTTCTTGTGCTTTTTGTCGCTGTAGGGACGGATGTCCACCGGCCGCACGTCCAAAAGCCCCTCCGTCCGCGCCCGGCCCAGGATGCTGGCGGAGAGGAAGCTGTCAAACATTTCGGGAAACAGGCTAAGAACGGCGATCTTCATACAGCCCGACCTCTTCCAGGCGCTTTTCATCCAGCACGATTCTGCCGCCTTCCGCGTCCAGCTCAAGCAGCACGGTTTTGAGAGCGGGCGCCATCAGCGTGCCCGTGGGCGTGTCGAACACAAACACATCCACCCCGCCGGGGGTGAGCACCTCGCGCAGCGTACCCACGCGGTTGCCCTGGGTGTCGTAGGCTTCGGCCCCCAGAATATCGGCGATATAGACTTCATCCTCGCCCAGCTCCCGGGCATGGGCGCGGTCCACCCACAGCTTGACGCCGCGCAGCGCCTCGGCGGCGTTGCGGTCCCGGACGCCCTCCAGCATCAAAAATACATCATCCTCGCGCACGCGCGCGCCCGTAACCCCGATGGGCTCATAGCGACCTTCCCGCTCGCGGTACACGGTTTTCAGCTCCAGAAAGCGCTCCGGGTCGTCGGTGTAGTGCCTGAGCTTCACCTCGCCGTGAATGCCCTGCGGGCGCACCACCTCGCCCAAAAGCAGATAGTCATGCTTCATATGCCGCTCCTTGGCTCCTACAAAGATTGGGCGCAGCAGGGCAACCTGCCCCGATGCGCCCAATGCGTTTCAAAAGATCACTGAATCTCGACAAATACGGGCTTTTGGTCCTTGGCGGTCGCAGCGCGCACGACGGCGCGGATCGCCTTGGCGATGCGCCCCTGCTTGCCGATGACCTTGCCCATGTCCTCGGGCGCGACATGCAGCTCAAGGATCGTGGCCTCGGGTCCGACGGTCTCCTCAACGGTCACGGCGTCCTTGTTGTCCACCAGCGACCGCGCCACGTATGCAACGAGCTCTTTCATCCGCTCAGCCCTCGATCACGCCGCTCTTCTTGAGCAGCACGCGGGCCGTGTCGGTGGGCTGCGCGCCGTTCTTGAGCCACTGCTTGGCGCTCTCCACGTCGATCTTGACGGTAGCGGGTTCGGTCATGGGATCATAATAGCCGATTTCCTCGATGAAGCGGCCGTCGCGGGGGCTGCGCTCGTCAGCCACAACCACACGGTAGAACGGCTTTTTCTTCATACCCATTCTCTTCAGACGAATTTTCACAGACATGGTTTGTTTCCTCCCTATATCGGTTGCATTGGTTTGTATCTGAAATCACGCGAGGGTGATGTCAGGCCGGTTCAGAACGGCAGGCGCATGCGGCCGCGTTTGCCGCGGGCGTTCATCATCTGCTTCATCATGCCCTTGGCCTGCTCAAACTGGCGGATGAGGGCGTTGACATCCTGCACGGTGGTGCCGCTGCCCGCCGCGATGCGCTTCCGGCGGCTGGCGTTGAGGATGCCGGGATTCCGGCGCTCGCGCGGGGTCATGCTGCGGATGATGGCTTCGGGCTTTTTCATGGCGTTCTCGTCGATTTCGACGTTGGCCAGCTTGTTGCCCACACCCGGCAGCATGCTCAGCATGCTTTGCAGCCCGCCCATCTTTTTCATCTGCTGCATCTGGCTAAGGAAGTCCTCCAGGGTGAGCTGGTCGCGTGAACCCCTCTTGACCAGCTTTTCGGCCTCGTCGCCGTCAAAGGCCTCCTGCGCCTTTTCGATGAGCGTCATCACGTCGCCCATGCCCAAAATGCGGCTGGCCATGCGGTCGGGGTGGAAGGGCTCGATGTCGGAGAGCTTCTCGCCCGTGCCGGAGAACTTGATGGGCTTACCCACCACGGCCCGGATGGACAGGGCCGCGCCGCCGCGGGTGTCGCCGTCGAGCTTGGTGAGGATTACGCCGTCGATGCCCAGCTCCGTATCGAAGGTCTTGGCCACGTTGACCGCGTCCTGGCCGGTCATGGCGTCCACCACGAAGAGGATCTCCTGGGGCTTGACGGCCGCCTTGACGCGCCTGAGCTCTTCCATGAGCTCGGTGTCGATGTGCAGGCGGCCCGCGGTGTCGATAATCAGCACGTCGCGGCCGTAGCTGCGCGCGTGCTCAACGGCCTCCAGCGCCGTTTTGACCGGGTCCTGCGTGCCGTGCTCATAGACCGGCACGTTCACCTGCTGTCCCACCACCTGCAGCTGTTTGATGGCGGCGGGGCGGTAGATGTCGCACGCGGCCAGCAGGGGCTTTTTGCCCGTCTTTTGCAGGTAGTTGGCCAGCTTGGCGGCCATGGTGGTCTTGCCTGCGCCCTGCAGGCCGCATAGCATATAGATGGTGGGCACGCTGGACGACCAGGTCAGCCGCGCGTTTTCCGTGCCCATCAGGGCGGTCATTTCCTCGTTGACGATCTTGATGACCTGCTGGGCGGGGGAAAGGCTGTCCAGCACCTGCTGGCCCACGCAGCGCTCCGTGACCCGCTTGCAGAAGTCCTTGACGACCAGGTAGTTGACGTCGGCCTCCAATAGCGCCATGCGCACCTCGCGCATGCCCTCGCGGACGGCCTGCTCCGTCAGCTTGCCGCGTCCCGTCAGCTTGGAGAGCGCCGAGGACAGCTTCTGACTCAGTCCCTCAAAGGCCATGGCTTCTCTCCTCCCCTTCCTGCCGGTCGATAACCTGCCGCACCAGCGCGGCGGCCTCGTCCAGGCGATTTCTGGTTTCCGTGGGCAAATCGCCGCCCCGCGCCTCCTCCAGAAGCATAAGCGCTCTGGTGAGCTGGCGCACGGTGGCCGCCATGCGGCCGGCGCCGCCCAGCGCCGCCTCGTAGCGGCGCAGCTTTTGCACCGAGCGGGTGATCAGCTCGTGCACGTTCTGCCGGCTGACCCCGAACTGCTCGGCGATCTCGCCCAGCGAGAAGTCCTCTTCATAGTACAGTCGGAGCATCTCCTGCTGCCGCTGCGTCAGCAGCCCGCCGTAAAAGGCGCACAGGGTGCCGATCTCAACGCTCTTTTCCAGCCGCTCCGGCCGGGTGCTTTCCTGCGTGTTCACGGCCCGCTCCTTCCGCCGTCAATCCTTTTGGCTTGACAGCTGAATCAGCATACCGCATTTCGGGCCGTCTGTCAAGGGGTTTTGATTGAAAGGCAAAAAATGCGAAGCGGGAACGATGTCCCCGCCTCGCATATCGCTGTTTGTTCCGTCACTCGCCCGCGAAAATCTCCCGCACCTTGCGCGCCACGGCTTCGCCCAGCGCGGCGTGGCCCGACGCCTCCATGTGGATGCCGTCCACCGCGGACGGGTCGGCATAGGCCGCGGCGTCGAGAAAGTCCACGCCCAGCTCCGCCGCCACGGCGGCATAGGCCGCGGCAAACCCGCGCGACTTCTGCGGATAGCTGCGACAGCGCTCAATCACGTCGCGGTTGTCCAGGTCGGCGTGCGCCAGAATGGGCGCAATCAGCAAGATGCGCGGCTTGCCGGGAAAGATGTGGGTGCTTTCCTCCATGCGGTTGTACAGGCGGATCTTTTTGACCAGCGCCGCTGCGCCCTCCGCCGCGCCCCAGGCGTCGGTGAAGCGCAGGTCGTTGGTGCCCAGCATCAGGATGACCAGGTCGAGCGGCTTGTGTGTCTCCAGGCAGGTCAGCAGGTAGGCGCTGCCGTTCCGTCCCTGGCTCATGGGGTTGTCAAACACGGTGGTGCGGCCGTTCATGCCTTCCTCCAGCACCTCCCAGCCCTCGCCCAGCAGCCGCCGGAGCACCCCCGTCCAGCGCACGTCCGGCGCGTGGCGCTCCCCGGTGCCCGGCGTATAGCCCCAGGTGTTGGAATCCCCGTAGCACAGAATGTGTCGCATCTTCGTATCCTCCTTATCGTGTGACTTTCGGCGTAAAACCCACCGTGCCCTCGTGATAGTGCAGCGTGCCCGTGGAGCCGCGCAGGTCCCCGTCCGGGGCCTTGAGCAGGGCGGTCACGATTTTGGCATTCAGCTCCGGCCCGCCCGCACCCGATACGGCGTTTTTCCACAGGGTGAAGCGGCAGCCCTCGCGCCAGCGCGAGCAGCCGAAAGCCTTCGCATTCTCTACCACCTGCCCCTTGCCGCATGCCGGGCAGGGAATCCCCAGCGACCTGGCCGCCGCGCGCCTTCGGCCCTTGCCCCGGCGCTCCTCCTTCTCAAAGGCTACCTCCGGCGCGGACTTTGCCGCATAATCCGTCAGAAACGCCGCCAGGCGGCGGATGCCCGCCATGAAGCGATCACAGTCGCCCCCGCCCTGTGCGATGTTCTCCAGCGCCTGCTCCCAGCGCCCCGTCGTCTCCGGCGAGGCGATCTCCGGCGGCACGGCCTCAATCAGCCGCACGCCCTTCTCCGTGGCCAGAATCTGCCGGCCCTTGCGGCGTGCGTAGCCCACGTCGATCAGCCGCTCGATGATGGCCGCGCGCGTGGCGGGCGTGCCCAAAGAGCAGCCCTTCATCTGCTCGCGCAGGGCCTCGTCCTCGATAACGCGGCCCGCGTGTTCCATCTGGGCCAGGAGCGAAGCGTCGGTGTGCTCCCTGGGCGGTTTGGTCTTGTCGCTCTTGACGCGCGCGCCCTTGACCGTGCGCGCATCGCCCTCATGCAGCTGCGGCAGGGGCGCTTCCTCCTGCTGTTCGCGCTTGAAATCGCGGTACACGGCGCGGAAGCCCTCCTCCAGCACCATCGCGCCGGTGGAGACAAACCGCTCGCCCTCGCTTTCCGTCACCACGCGCACCGCCTGATAGCGGCAGGGCGGGTAAAACGCCGCGATCAGCCGGCGGGCGATCAGGTCAAACAATTTGGCCTCGTCCGGCGACAGCGCCTGCGGGTCGGCCCGGCGGCCCGTGGGGATGATGGCGTGATGGTCGGTCAGCTTCGTATCGTCAAAGACACGCTTGATGCGGGGAATGGGCCCGGCCAGCACGGGCGCGGAGAGCGCGGCATAGCTTTCCGGCAGGTTTTTGAGCGCCTTTTCCACCGAGCCGCCCATGTCGTGGGACAGGTAGCGGCTGTCGGTGCGCGGATAGGTGATGAGCTTGCGTTTCTCATAGAGGCTTTGCGCGGTTTTGAGCGTGCGCTCCGCCGAAAAGCCCAGCTGGCTGCTGGCCTCACGCTGCAGAGTGGTCAGGTCGTAGAGCTGGGGGGCGAGCTCGCGCTTTTCCTCGGCCTTCACGCCCGTCACCCGCGCGGGTTTGCCCCGCACCTTGTCCGCGATGGCGCGCGCAGCCGCCTCGCTTGGGATGCGCTTTCCGTCCTCGCGCGAGGGATCAAACCACACGCCCTGATAATCCCCGAAATCCGCCTGTACGGTCCAGTACGGCTGGGGAACAAAGCGATCGATCTCCAGCCGGCGGGTGACCAGCATGGCCAGCGTGGGCGTCTGCACCCGGCCCACGGAAAGCAGCGCCCCGTAGCGCAGCGTAAACGCGCGGCTGGCGTTCATGCCCACCAGCCAGTCGGCCTCGGAACGGCATCGCGCGCTCTGGTACAGGGCGTCGTAGCGGCTTGCGGGCCTCAGCGCGGCAAAGCCCGCCCGGATGGCTTCGTCCGTCATGGAGGAAATCCACAGGCGTTCCACGGGCTTTTGGCAGCCCGCCATTTCATAGATGTAGCGGAAGATGAGCTCCCCCTCGCGTCCGGAGTCCGTCGCGCAGATGATGGAGCGGATCTCGCGGCTGTTCATGAGCTTTTTGACCACGGAAAACTGCGCGCGGGTCTTGGGCAATACCTTGAGCTGCATACGCTCGGGCAAAATGGGCAGGTCCTCCGCCCGCCAGCGCCTGTAGCGCTCATCCAGCTCCTCCGGCTCCTTGAGCGCCACCAGATGCCCGATGGCCCACGTGACCACGTAGCCCCCGCCTGTCAGGCGTCCCTCTCCGCGCGCGGACGCGCCCAGCACCCGCGCGATATCCCGCGCCACGGAGGGCTTTTCCGCCACCACAAGGATCTCATCCACAGTCCGGGCCTCCTCAGGGGCGCACGCTGGGCGGCGCCTCCAGCAGGCGGCAGCAGCCGTTTTCCACCGTCATGACGCGCATGCCTCCGTGCGGCAGGAGGTTTTGCCAGAAATCCTCCATCGGCGTGCCCAGCAATTCCCGGAAAATCGCGCACAGCAGCGCGCCATGCGCCGTTACCAGCACCGTATCATACTGTCCCTCCAAGGGCAGCAGACAGCGGCTCAAAAACACGCGCGCACGCAGGCACAGCGCCTCAAAGCTCTCGCCGCCCTCCGGCGGACGGTAGTCCTGAGGCGCACGGCCGTAGTAATACATGGGGTTCTGAGGGTCGTCATAGGCCGCGTCCTGACTGCTGCCCTCCGCCACCCCGTATCCCTGTTCGACGAGCAGCAGTTCGTCGCGTATGGGCGTGCCCTCGCCCCCCAGCGCCAGCAGCGCTGTCTCCCGCGCGCGCTGCAGCGGACTGGTCAGGCACACGCCGATGGCGGGCAGCCTTCTCCCCGCCTCGCGCGCCTGCCGGCGTCCCACATCGTTGAGCGGCACATTCGTCTGTCCCTGCATGCGCTTTTCGGCATTCCAGGCCGTTTGTCCATGGCGCAGAAAATAAACCGTCATTCCCATAGGCACATTCTCTCCCGTGTCGGTCGTTTCGGCAAAATCCGGGTAAGAAGGTTCGCGGCGGCGGTCCTTTTCTCCTGCGAAAGTGACAAAAAAGCGCTTTACCCGCCAAACCATGCCCGCACCCTGGCGCCGCCCCCGCGCGCGTTGGCAATCTCCAGCCCGCCGCCGCAGGCCTCGCACAGCACGCGGCAGATGTTCAGGCCCAGACCCAGATGTCCCTGGTTGTCGGGGCCGTCACCGCGGTAGAAGGGCTCGGCGCCGCGCCGGAGCCCTTCCGGCGTAAAGCCGGGGCCGTCGTCCCTGACGGAGAGGACCAGCGTGCTCCCGTTCCAGGCGAGCGACGCCTCCACCCGGCTCTGGGCGAAACGCGCTGCATTGGATAAAAGATTGTCGAATACCTGCATCACCCGCTCCGCATCCAGCTCCGCTCCCCCCTCGCGGGGCGCGTCGAGCACGGCCTGCCTGTCCTTAAGCAAGACGGTCATCTCGCCTTCCATCTGGGCGCGCAAATCGTCAAAACGCACCCAGGCGCGCCTCACCGGCTGGTCCTCCAGCCGCTGCAGGCTGCTCATGGCCTGCGCATAGTCCTCCAGACGGCGCACCTGCGCGTCCATCACGCCTACCTCCTGCGCCATCTCCGCAGGGTCCGCGCCCTCGGAGAGATCGTGCAGCAGCATGCCCGCATAGCCGCGCAGCACCGTCAGCGGCGTGCGCAGATCGTGGGCGAAGGCCGCGTTGAGGCGCTTGCGCTCCTCCATCTGCCGCCACATCACGCGGTTGTTTTCCCAAAGGGCCCGGCGCATTTCCTCAAAGGAGGCGCACAGTGCGCCCATCTCGTCCCGCCGGTCCCAGTGGATGGCAAAGTCCAGGTCCTTTTCGGCAATCTTGCGCGAAGCCATGTCCAGAAGTGCAATGGGCCCCTTGAGCTTTCTGCGGTAGAACAGGGCCGCACACAGCGCTGCTCCGCCACCGTAGCAGAGGGGAAAGCACAGGATGGACAGCACCGTAAGCACCACGCTCATGGCGCGCTGCTGCTCGTCCATCAGCGGAACCACGGCAATCAGATTGGGTTCTGTCCCGTCCTCATCCCCGGCCAGCTCCCCCATGTAGCCCAGCGTCACGCGCGCGGTCACGCCGTCGCCCTCGGCCAGCGCAACCTCCACACCCTCGGCGTTGAGAATGCGGTAGTGCACGCCGTCCTCGTCGGCCCACATCTCGTAGCTGCCGTCCTCAGGGATTTCGTATTCCTGATAGGCGTCCCAGTAATCCCTGGCATAGCTGTGCATGCGCAGGTTTTCAAGGCCGGTGACGCACAGCGCGCAGACCAGCGTGGCCAGTCCAAAGGCCACCAGCGTATACGCCCAAAAGGCCGGCCGAAGCGACCAGTCCCGGAATCTTTTCCGCTCTTGTCTCACTCGACCCATTTATAGCCGCACCCCCACACGGTCTGAATATAGGGCTTGGCGCCCGCCGCGGCCATGCCCGCGCGGATGCGGCGCACGCGTTCGGCCACCAGCGAGGCGTCGCCCGTGCCGTCCAGCCCCCACACGCGCTCGTAGATGCGCTCCTTGTCAAAGACCTGGCCGGGATTCTGGCTGAGGAGCTCAATGATGTCAAATTCCTTTTTCGCAAAGGCGAGCGGCTTCCCCTCAAAGGTCACGGTTCGGTCCGTGTAATTGATGGCCAGCCCGCCGTCCATGCGCACCACGGCGGCACGGGCGCGCCGGGTTTCCCGCCGCAGGTGCGCCGCCACGCGCGCGCCCAGTTCATCGATGGAGAAGGGCTTGAGCACGTAGTCATCCCCGCCGCTGGCAAATCCGCTGAGCTTGTCGGCATCCTCCACGCGGGCGGTCAAAAACAGAACGGGACAGTCCAGATGCTCCCGCAGAGCGCGACATACCGCAAAGCCGTCCATATCCGGCAGGTTCACATCCAGCAGAACCATATCCGGCGCACAGCGGAGCTTTCTGAGCGCCTCCGCTCCGGTGAGCGCCGTCACCGTCTCGTAGCCCTCCCGCACGAAATAGCGCTTGAGCATGGCGGTGATTTCCGGCTCGTCATCCACGATCATAAGACGGGGCATGCTTCTTTCCTCCCTTTTCCCGGCCGCTCATGCGGCGGTATACCACAAGGCCCGCCCCGCAAAGCAGGAGCGTCGCGCCAAACACCAGCGCGGCAAAGCCGTAGCTGCCCGCGCCCAGCGCGTCGCCCCCGATGGTGGAGGTGAGCACCGAAGGGATGCGTCCTGCCACGGAGATGGCCAGCCATTTGCCCAGGCGCATATGCGTCAGCCCCGCACAGTAGGTAAGCAGATCCTTGGGGGTTCCGGGGAACAAAAACACAACGAACAGCCATCCCTCCAGCCTGCGTCCGTTTCGCAGGAGCGGCAGGGCGTCGATTTTCTCCGGTGGAAAAAACGCCTCTACCGCCCGGCGGCCAAAGCGGCGGACCCCCAGAAAGACCGCCGTCCCACCCAGCAGCGCGCCCAGCAGGCACAGCGCCGTGCCCTCCGCCGCGCCAAAGGCATATCCTGCAGCAATCTCCAGCGGCTCGCCGGGAATCATGGCCGCGATAATCTGCAAGGACATCATGCCCACAAAGGCCGCCCTGCCCCACAATCCCCGCTCGTCCACCCAGTCACGGAAGCGATCCGGGTCCGACAGGAGGGTGAGCATCGGTTTGCCTGCCATGAGGCAGATTGCCGCCATCGCCAGCACAAAGGCGGTCAATCCCGCGGCTGCGATCAGCCGCCTGCGGCGGTTTCCTCCCGCAGGCGACGAATCGTTCTGTTTCCAACGCATCTGCATCCCCCGCTTATGAAAAAAATCACGGGCGGCTCTTTCCCACAGCCCGTGAAGCCAGCATACCGGAGGATATTCTATTTTTTCTCTACTTTTGGGAGGAGCGTTCCGCTCCAGAGTCCGGCGAAAGCGCAAGCCCCGGCCGCACAGACGGCCGGGGCGGAATACCTTACCAGATGGACACGCGGTCCTCGGGCGCGCGGTACATACCGTCGCCCTCCTCGATACCAAAGGTGGTGAAGAAATCATCGAGGTTCTGCAGCTGGATATTGGCGCGCAGCTTGGAGGGCGCGTGCACGTCCATGGTCAGGTTCAGATTCATATAGGCTTCGGTGGCCTTGTTGCGCCACGCCCTGGCCCAGCTGGTGAAGAAGGCCTCCAAGTCTGGCTCGTCCTCGGTCTGCTTGAGCGCCTCCAGCGCGCAGGACAGGCCGCCCGCATCGGCTACATTTTCCGTCACGGTCAGGGTGCCGTTGACCGTTCCGCCCGCAAAGGGCAGGCCGTCAAATTCTTCGATCATCGCCTGGGACAACTCTTCAAACTTCGCCAGGTCCTCCTTGGTCCACCAGTTGGCCAGCGAACCGTTTTCGTCAAACTTGGAGCCGTTGGGATCGAAAGCGTGGGAAATTTCATGCGCGATGACCGCGCCAATGGCGCCGTAGTTGGCGGAAGCGGACTGCTCCAGGCTGTAGAACGGCTCCTGAAGGATGGCGGCGGGGAAGTTGATGCTGTTGTTGGTGAGCGTGTACATGGCATTGACCGTGTTCGCGCTCAGGGGCCATTCGCTGCGGTCCACAGGCTGTCCGCAGAGGCCGAGGACATACTCCGCCGACGCACGGGTATACGCCATCATGTTATCTACCAGCGTGCCGCCCTCGGAGGCGGGCACCGTCTTGAGCAGCGCGTACATGGGCCTTGCCTCATCCGGGTATCCCACATGGATGCTCATGTGGTCCAGCTTGCGGATGGCCATCTCGCGGGTCTCGTCGCTAAGCCACTCGTTCTCGGTCAGGCGCTGCCTGTAGACATCCACTATCTGCTCCACCATGGCCTGCACGTCCTGGCGCGCTTCCTCGCCGAAATAGGTCTTGCCGTAATAGATGCCCACAACCTCGCTAAACACGCCCATCGCCACGTTATAGGCGGCCTCCTCCGCGCCGGTCGGCTCAGCGGCGCCGCTGAGCGCGAGGCTGAAGGCGGCGGCCTGCACGCGGAAGTCATCGCTGAGGTAGGGAGCGACGGCGTTGACCATCGCCACCAGCATCCAGCTCTTCATCTGGGGGAAGGTCTCGTCGCTGACCAGTTCATCCAGGGCCTCAAAATAGGCGGGGTCGGTCACGATGACGGTTTCGGGAACCTCTTTCATCAGGTCTCCCAGCAGGGCGGTCAGGTCAAAATTCTCCACCTGCTCGTCCAGCTGCGCAAGAGGCTGCGGGTTATAGCTGACGGTGGCGTCGCTTCTCTCCTCGGCGGTACGGCTGTATGCCGCTAGACTTTCGTCAAAGGCCAGCGCCTGGGATACGATCTCCGCGGCCTCTTCCTCGGTCTTGCCCGCCATCACCAGCAGGTTCTTGGACATCTGGCCGTAAACGCCCTGCAGCGTGGTGCGTGTGGCATCATCGAGATAATAGTCCTTAACCGACAGGAAGAGCGCGCAGGGCCCCATATACAACGCGTTGACGGAGGCATCGGCCATATCCGCCATCACTGTCACGCCAAAGGGCAGAGGCATGCCCGCCATCATCAGGTCTGCCAGGTTTTCCCGCAGCGCGTCCATACCGTCCAGCGCTTCGATCCTCTCAAGGTACGGCTTGAGCGGCTCCGCGCCCAGGGCATTGCGGGTTTCATAGTCCGCCGCCAGCCGGTAGAGCTCGATGAAGTCTGTCAGTTCTTCCGGCACAGCCTTCTCGCCGTCGAGCATGGCCTGGAAGTCCGCCTTGAGCACCTCCTGGACTTGGTCCCCCAGTTCGGAAAAGACGCTCACTTCCGGAGCGTCCGAGGGAATTTCCGTCTGCTCCAGCCATTCGGCGTTCACCACCGCATAAAAGTCATCCTTCAAGCTGGGCGTCTCCTCCGCCAGGCAGACGGAAACGGCCATCATCAGCGCCATGACAAGGCACAGCACATTTCTTGCACGCATGATCATCCTGCTATCCACTTCCTTCGCTTCCATCATTCCACGCCCAATTGGGCCGATTCACGGGGTATTATAGCACTCCGCCCCATATGCGTCAAGGGATTTGCGTCCAGCCCCTCCCCTGGCAAACATGAAAAAAAGCGCCGCATATTTCTGCGGCGCCTGGCGCGCCTGGCGGGATTCGAACCCACGGCCTGCCGCTTAGGAGAAGCAAATGGCGTTCGCATTTGCTTTCCTTCGAGTGCCTTGGAGTTCCTTATTTTACTGGATTTCTAACTGTCTTGAGTGTTCGCATTTCCTAGAAAGATACCCTGCATTTCCCCGTGACCTGTTAGATGAATGTTAGATTTTCTAATTTTGGTGGGGGGACAAAAAACCAGCGACCACCAATTTTAGACAGAAAACAGCGCGTCTTCTCGGCATTCAACTGTTCGTTATGAGAAAACAGTAACCAGCAGCTATTGCATTTTGTCCGGATTAGGCGTATGCTAGTAGTTAAACAGCAGAATATTAGCAATGAGGTGACGGTATGAAGCAGCTTATTCAGCAGTTCATGGATCGGTATTTATCCCGCGAGGAAATCGCTTACCGGCTTCCTGTGTCCATACCTATCGGCCAGTTTTGGCCTGTCATGGAGGAAGCGCGAAAGAAGAGCGCCATATCTTTGCCGCTCAGGGCGCAGAACGGGCTTCCTTTTTGGTTTGTCATCAACAAGACCATTGAAGCACAATGTGACGCGGTAGCTGCCATCGCACGGCGGAGCTTTGTATTTGACGAGCTGTCAGAGCAGGCCATGGAAGAAGCTACCATTGACGAAGCGGTTTGGTCCAGCGTGATTGAAGGCGCTTTTACATCGAAAGCAGAAGCAGCCCAGATCATCCGGCAAAACAAAAGTCCGGCCAACAAATCCGAGCAGATGGTCAAGAACAACTATCAGGCTCTGCTATATGTGCTTGAACATCTGGAAGACCCTATTACAGCGCAAACCCTCATCGACATCGCGCGCATGGTCACCTGCGGCGCTTCCGATGAAACAGTGGAGGGCTTCAGAACCGTTCCTGTCTATGTGACCGGACGCGAAGGAATCGTCTATACCCCGCCGGAAGCGGCGCAGGTCCCCGCCCTGGTGGATGATCTGCTTGCCTTTATCACAGACAGCGAACTCCATCCCCTGCTCAAGGCATGTATTGCCCACTTCTACTTCGTCTATGTGCATCCTTTCACGGACGGTAATGGCCGCACGGCCCGTGCGCTGAGTTACATGATGCTGCTGCGCACAGGATATGATTTCTTCCGGTACTTCTCCATTTCAGGACTGATTGCAGAAGAACGTGGCCGGTACTACAAAGCCATGCGTCAGGTTGAAACGTCCGGCAACGATATGACCTACTTCATTGATTATTATTCTGCCATGCTATCGCGAAGCGTGGACAGAATGAAAGAACATTTACTCGGTCACGTACTGACAGAGAAACGCATGCAAGCCCTTCAAGCAACTGGACGCCTCAACGAACGTCAGCTGAAAGGGGCTCGATGGCTGCTGGAAGGCAAGACGGCACAGGTTACGGTGGACGCCTGGAAGAAGAAGTTCAAAACGGCGACAGAAACTGCACGGCAGGATCTTCTGCTGCTTTGCAAGGAAGGGTTACTGGAGCGGAAGATGGAAGGCAGAAAAGCGGTATTTATCATCCAGCGGGAGGAATGATAAATACCGCCTTCGATAAAGCTTCATCATCACAAAGCGCTAAATATTCTTGATCTGAAAGTATTCTTTATACTTTCTTTCCAACTCCTTATCTACATCAAAAACTTCTGTTACATATCCGTCCCTGATAAATACTCCCTTGGTCGCAACACTTTGAACAAAGTCTAAAACATGGCTGGACAACAAAGTAATTTTGCTTTGTGCTCTGCGATCCAGAATCATTTTCTTCAAACGAAGAATAGTTTGAGTGTCAAAACCATTTGTTGGTTCATCAAGGATTAAGAGGTAGGGATTTGTCATTAACGATGTAATTAATGCAATTCGTTTTCTCTGCCCCTGCGACAAATAGGCTATTTTTTTTTGAGAAAATCCCTTAACATCAAAATAGTTAATCAATGTATCTATAGTATCAAAGGATGTCATGCACTTGAGATTAGCAATATACTTCAGATACTGCACAGCATCCATTGTTTCAATCAGATACGGCTCTTCTTGAAGTACTCCTATTTCCGCCTTTCGAGTATTTAGAGGTTGTGAATCCATATGGCAAAAGCCGCTGTCTGCATGATGACGATCGCTTAGTACACCTAACAGGGTAGACTTTCCAGATCCGTTTGGACCAATGATAGCAAGTACGTCCCCCGGAAGAACAGAGAAGGTTGCATTCTTTAATCCAACGTCGGGTGCATACATCTTGGAAACAGAACTAATTTCCAGCATTATCCTCTACCTCCGCTAAACTTTGTCTGGACGCGCTTGTAACGTAGCATTAGAATTAAGAGTATATACGGCGGAAAAAACAGCGATAGAATGATGCTGGTTAGTAAAATCAACTGTGTTGAATAATTTTCTAAGAAACCGTCACAAACAATCGTATACTGCAATGCACACATCAGAAGTGAAATAACGAAAGAACATAATAGTGACGATACAAACAAAACAATATTAAAATCGGCACCAACACATGTGAAAAGTAGCAAATTGGGTATTAGGGAGGGAATGGCAAAAGCAACAGCAGCTGCGAGAATTGACATAGAATAATACTTTTTGAGGGAGAGCGGAAAAGTATAAAGGGTAGGGAGCATTTTCATATCCACCTTAATTATTTCCTCCGAAAGTGTAGAGAGAATGAACGCACTTCCCGAAGCAATAAAAAACAGTAACAATGAACTTGAGAGCATAAATCGAACATAGGCCGAAGAAATTATGACGAGAACTGTTATCAATACGTATGATAGATTGGATTTGAGTAGGATTAAATCCTTCATAAGTAGGTTTTCTACCATCTGTACTGGAATCTTTCTACTATATTCAACATTTCGACTTCGCTTTGATTTTGGGGTTATAATCTCATAAGGCTCGTGATTGCGACTGAGCAAAAAAAGCCACAAAAGACCAACGCTTATGTAAAAAATATTGGGCTCGGTGATCCAGTCAAACCATGTTATGTTCTCATATATTAAAACTAGATGCACAATAACACCAAAGCAAAATAACTCTGCAACGGATACGGCGGTACTTTTATAAATGCCTCCGCTTACCATTCGCAAGAGTTTTCTTATGCGTAGGTACGTATGCGAAAAAAAGGATGACAATACAAGAATGAGAAAGCAAGAAAAGAAACAGGAGCAAAATAAATGTATTCCTGTTTTGAATGATAGTGCAATCGCTAAGCAGAAAAAGATTGCAACCATATATAGAGGGCGACTTAACCACGAAAAAATTCTTAATGAGATTGAGATATCTAATGTACACAAAAACTGATATTCTCGGGTCGTGATGTACCACAATTCCAAAGCAAAGCAAGTTACTATGCTTATTAAGAAGAACAAGAGCAGTAGTATTTGACGCAAATGAACAGGCAGGTTGACAATACCTAGGCCTGTTTGAATAGATTGAATAAAAAAAATCTCAAGAAAGGCAAAAGCAATATAGCATCCAAATATTAATTTTTTAGCTCTCGTTGTCAACATTACGCCCGCTATATAGCTTCCCAACTGCTGTAGGTTCTTCTGAATCATCAAAACACTCCTTCTCGATGGCTATGCGTGCTTAGCAGCACAATATTTTAGCATGCGCTTCATAAATGCAAGAAATGGTTGTATTGATTTATTCGCTTTAATTTGACATAACACAATATAACCATCACTCACAAAGCCCTTATAATGTGATGGCAGTAAGGAAACAATAGGTGTAATTAACAAGCTGAACGCAAATAATGGCTTAAATCCCCATATATTAGAGAGAACCAACAATAGAAGACAAGAGCACAAAAGAGAACCGAAAGCTCCTCCAAATGCTATTAAAGCGTGCTCTAATTCAGATACTTTCGATTTAGTGAATCTTACAGCTGCACCGCAACATATAATGGGTACATTGAATAATCTTAGTGCTCTAATTGAAACACCAATAACAGCGTCTTCTTTTTCTAATACCAGTGCGGAAATGATATGGAGTGTCTCCTCAATAGATATTGAAAGTAGTATAAAAACAAGCAAGCATAACAACGGGAAGAACTGCACGTTAAATATTAAATCAAGAAAACTCAATATTAGTATGAATAAAACGGAATATGAATTTGTAAAAATCGCAATTAACAAATAGACGAACAAATACCATTTACTTCGGTTAGTAAAATCAATTTTCAATATTCTGGGGTTGATTTTTAAGTGCGCATCTCTTATCTTCATCTTCCAATACCATATACTTCTTTTCTAATATATTCTGTTCTCTTTTTATGCGCTTCCGAAGCGTTGATATTTTTACTGGTAGAAGCATCAAAAAACAACGTCTGTATCTGGCTACGTGACAAGTGGCTAGTTTCCATTACTGAAGTATATGTAGTATAATGATCCCAATTCTTATCAAATATGTTGAGCCCTAAATCCTGAGCATGGATGTACATATATGTTCCAGGATAAGGTGTTGAAATCGAATAAACAATATAAGCACCCATTTGTGAAAGCTCTTCTGCAAAAGCAATGCTTTCACGAGTCGTCTCAAGCGTATCGTCTGGATTTCCGATGATAAAACAACATGCAGAATCAATCTCATGCTTCTGAGCTAGTCGGAAAGCATATCGAATTTCTTCAAGCGTTATTCCCTTTCTCATGCTGTCGAGCATTTTTTGTGAACCGCTTTCAACACCAAACTGAATAGAAATACAACCGCTTATCTTTAACCACCTAATCAAATCTTCTGTTACAATGTCTACTCGTGATTCGCAGGCCCATGTAAAGTCAGGGTATTTCACTTTTCTTTCATAAAGCCCTTTCACCAAAGCTTCAAAGCGATCAACATTGGCTGTAACAGTATCATCAACAAAATGAATATAATGGATTCCTAAAGAAATCAAATAGTCTATCTCTTGCAATACACTTTCTGCACTTCTGCTTCTATACATTCCACCACCCATTGCTCCAGCAGCGCAGAAAATACATTTTCCAGGGCAGCCCCGACTGGACGAAACAGTACCAGCCCGTTTGTATTGCGTGATTTCAAGATAGCCTCGATCGGGATAAGGAATACTATTCAAGTCACTAATCAGCGGTCTGTTTTTTGTCCGAATCACTTGCCCATTTTCTCTGTATGCGATTCCCAATATACTGGCTAATGTATCTGTTTTGTTGATTAGTACATTACACAGATCAACAAATGTAATTTCTCCCTCGCGCAGAGAAACAATATCAACGTATGTGTGCTTTAGGGCATCTTCATATTCAAAAGTAACATGAGCACCACCCATAACAATGGTGGCATTAGAATCTTTTTCTTTGCACGCTTTGGCAATTCTTAGTCCACAGTTATACGACTCAGTTGTCGTAGAAATTCCTATAATCTGGGGATGATATAGCTCAATAAAGTCCAACGCCGTTTGTAGATTGTTACATTCCAATTGTAAGTCAAGTATTTTGGTCTTAAAACCATAAGGCTCGATATAAGTTGCAATGCTACAAAGTCCTAAGGGTGGATAATTGTTCACTCGATTTGAAATAACAGCTAATGGAGAGGGAGAAGGTGCAGCGATTAAAAGAACATTGTAGTGTTTATTCACAATATCACCCTTTCAGAAGTATCTTACGCAAGCGCATCCCAATTATAGATGACAAGATCTTTCTTTTGCATTTCATCAAGAATCCTTTTAACATCATTAAAAACTTGTTCGTATGTACAGCCTTCATATGCTGACATGATCTCGTTACATATCACTTCAATGGTATTGATTCCATTAACAAAGTTCCAAACAAATGCGCCAATACCCGAAATACAAAATATACCTTCTCCTTTTATGCTTGCAACATACAGTTTTCCAGTTTCCTCATCGGTTTTATACATGGAAGTTCTTTTCCACGGTATAAACTGTGCATAATCGTTTTGCATAGCCCCTCATGTCGGTGCGGTAGCCGATCCTTGTGGAGGAAAAAGCAGTGCCGCAGAATTTCCGCTTTTTCATATTACTTCAAAAGGCGAAAAGAAAGCAAATAGGACTATTTATGTGGTAACCAAACTGATTAAATTTCTCCAAAACTCTTCGCATTATGAGATCATCGTATGTTGTCGATTCAGTCATCACGTATGCGGTAATTATATCAGGCTGCCTATGCATGCATGATATAATTAACAAATTGAGAGAGCAAGAGAATTTTAATATTTCAAAATGCAACGAGGTTTAATTTAATACGCGACTCGGATGGCTATCAGCTAGCTACAGTAGGAATAACGACGCCAACAACCACAACAACGATCCCTACAACTACAGGTGCATTAGTTTCAATGATGTCCGATTCTTCGACGTAGGTCATTTCAGGAGATTCATATGTTAGCTTCATACGAGTACCTCCTTTCTTCAAGAATATATTTGCTTATGAGAGTGTATATTAAAATTCTCTTGCTCACGATCAAAAAACTAGCAAAAGGCACAAGCAAAATTCTATAATCTACCAATACTGTCATCTCTCGAAACTCCGTTAGGGTTCATCTTCAAAGCGGTCTCTTATGGCATCTAGCCAGCAAACAGCTCGTCAAGGCCATTGTCGCCTATCATTTTGCCATTATAAAGGGAAGCCATGTAGTCTGTTCGGAAACCGCATTGTTAACGAAAGAAAAAGCTGCGTAATAGATGCTCTGGCCCTTGCTTGCCACTGCATCACCACATTTCTGTCACCGACTATTGCCCCTCCATGTAGACCAGATAAGTCACCCGATCCAACTCCTTGATAAAAGCATCTATTTCAGCGGCCTCCAGTCCATCGGAGCAATATTGAACAATTATCGCTGAAATCGCGTTATAGCCGCCGCTTTCATCCTCGGACAAATAAGGCGAATCAAAGGGAACACGAAGGTTTCCGGCCACCGAACGGTAGATGGAAATACTTTCTGGCGAGATCATCCACCGACTTTCGGCGACGCTCTCAATCATCCTCTCCTTTTGGGCGATTTCGTCTCGAAGTATGGCTACTTGGGAGTCCTCCGCGCCTTTCAGTTTGCTTCGAAGGGTCTCCAACTCCGTATTCAACGTTTCCAGCCGGGATTCATACGCCGGGTTTGGGTACGGGTCATTCATGCCGGGGTTCAGCATGTATTGCGTAGACATATCCAAGTTTTGCGCACAGAAGGATACAAACCGCGTAGCAGCTTCCTGCTGCCGGGAGGCCGCGTTCACAAATAAGACCTCCACGCTGGCGTTGAGCATTTGCGTCCTCTGCTCGTCAAGGGTCGGTGGCATCAGCATTCGCGTCATATCATTGTCGTTGTAGCCACAACCAAAGCACTGATAATATGAGGATAGAAGCGGCGTTCCCCACTGTTCATTTTTCTCCGAAAGCAGATAGGCGTTCTCGCTTACGCCTCTCATCAGTTCACGGAATGAGGGCGTATCAAAGGTAAGGCGTTCCCCCGGTGCCTCGTTTTGGAAGATGTATTCCTTCACAATCATGGATACTAACGCATCCACAGGGGATTGCTGGATGTCTGAGAGAGTATAGTCCATATTGTCCTCGGCGTACATATCCAGCCAAAGGCTGACTGCCTCAAGCAACTGATAATAGGTCGTGGGGTATTCCCCAAGGCCCAACGCCTTCCAGCGGGTCTCATTGACCGTCCATGAATGAGGCTGAATGGCTATCGGATAAGCCAACAGGCTTTCGCCCTCAAAAACCATATCCTGCAAGGTGGGATACAATTGTTTGGATTTTTCCAACAGATAGCTATCGCTATTCAAAGGCGCTGCAAATCCTTTCTTTTTCATGGCAGCAAAGTCTCCGGGCGCGGATGCAACGAACAAATCCACGCTCTCATCACCGGAAATAACCGTTTGCTTCAAGTAATCCCCTGTTCCCGCTTCCATGGTCACAATGGCGATGTCGGGATTCTCAATAGAGAAATTCACAATCAGGTTAGACGAGAGCGTACCCAAAAGTTTCAGCACCGTTTGGTCTGTTTCGCCCTCAAGACTGATGTCCCGCAGGAAAACATAGTTGAGATATGGATAGGCGTATATGCCGCTTGCTGAGCAGGCGGCGGGGGCATTGGCGTTTGCATAGGATACGGGAAGATATGCCTTGGTTTGGGCAATACCTGCGCTGTCTATCAGCTTGACCTGCTTGGAGGTGTAATAGGCAAGTCCACCTTTTTTCGCATACCATGTCAAACCGCTTGCCAGTTCCTCCGGCTGAATGACTGCCAACTGCGCGTCCAATCCATCGGAAGCAATATCATACTGCCAGAGAGCACTTTCCTCTTCTTGAACCACCAACAGAGCTAGCTTTCCGGCCGCACCCGCCGTTATCGCCTGAATCCCCGTAGGTGCACAGGACTTCCAGCTCTGATTCGCAAGGTTGAAACTATACATTTGGGTTTTGGCATAATCTTCGTAATCATTAGTATCCAGCAGCAGAAAGAGTTGCTCATCCCCATAGGCGACGCTCTTAATCTCCCGGAAGAAAGAGGAATCCTCCATTTCAGCCTTTATCAGCTCGCCGGGAAGCTGAGCCACCGGGCGCATATCTTCGCGCGTTATTTCAAGAATCTCTCCACTATACGGGTGCAAACCATAGAGCGTTTTGCCGTCTGTAAACATATGACGGATGGCACTCGCCCACGCTGCTGCACCGTCCTTGTCCTCCGGCGGCTGTTCGGCATATTGGTACGTCGCCGACGCGGAGAGATCGTGGAACGCTTCGGGGGCTTCCATTCCATTCGTCCAATAATAGACAGCGTTGGTTCCAAGGATGTAAAGATCGTCGCCGATCCAGCAGAGGGAGGATGCAGTTTCATAGGTCTGGCCGTTGCCTAAATTGAGCGTAGTTGTGCCTACGGCAGCTACTTCTGCCGTAGCGTACTGGCACAGCATGAAAAGCATGGCAACGGTCAGAATAAGGGGCATGATTCTTTTCATTAAGGATACCTCCTATGTTTTGCGGTAGCTAGTTCACTCTCGACTGGCCTTCAATACTAACGGTTGACAAGCCGTGCATGTTATAGTATCTAGTGTTTGCTCGTCCGTAAGGAGCGTAGAGATGATCCTTTTGAAGCCTCATGCTGAAAGAATAGTATATTCCATTTGGTGCACACCATTTTGAACCCATGAGAAGATTACTGGTGCTCCCGTATTCATGTATTCCTAAGAGATTCGTAAATCCCGCGCTTGCACCGTTGCCTACGACGTTATGGCGTATTTCCGTGCTGGTCTTATCAGAATCAGTCTTCTGATATTGCTGAAAATAACCACGTGCGGGCGTTGATCCACATTGTGAATCAAACCATAAATAATAGTTCTGGGCGGCATTGGCGCTACATGGAAACACAGCAATAGCAATCAGCATAAGCAATGGTAAGATAAAACATAATTTCTCCTCCATCTTTTAAGTTTCTTGAACTGTGTTATTACCCCTTTATCATCGTCAATCCACCGTTTTCCATCTTGTAAACTATGTCGCAGGCTTTTTCGATATCGGCGGCGCTATGACAGGCAAGCAAAATAGTCTTACCTTGCGCTTTCAATGCTTGCAGGAGAGCATGCGTGTCAGCAATACCCTGTTTGTCCAGTCCGTTAAATGGTTCATCAAGAATCAATATCTGGGGATCTTCCATGATAGCTTGCGCAATGCCAAGACGTTGACACATGCCAAGAGAATATTTTCCGACGTGTTTTTTGTCGTTGGGCTCCAACCCAACAATACGAATCACTTCATCAATACGTTCTTTCGATACATTGCCACTGAGTGCAGCAAGTAAAGCTAAATTCTTTTTTGCATTATAGTGATATAAGAAGCCCGGATTCTCAATGATGATTCCTGTGGATGGCGCAAAATCAGCATCTTTTCCGATGACATTTCCAAGTACCTTTACTTGTCCAGTGGTTGGGTGAGTAAACCCGCATATACAGCGCATCAACGTGGTTTTTCCGCATCCGTTTTCACCTACCAAACCATATATATGCCCCGAATCAAACGTTACGTTGATATCACGCAAAACATAAGATTTACCGTATGTCTTACTTAAGTTAATTATTTCGATCATGGCTATCTTTCCTTCCTGTCGAAACACATGTCCATATGTCGAACTTCTAAATGCATAATGCCAATCATCAAAAGTATAATACAGGCATAGACGGCCAGCACAATTGGAAACATCTCCAACTCATGTTCTGGATACATAGAGGCTACGGCAGATAAGGTGGCGTAATTCGCTGGCGAACGAAATCCTGGTATACGCTCCCACATAACCGTCACATGCAACACCAAAAGAAATACATATAAAATCAATCCAAAGTTTGGTTTGCCTGCGAGTGAAAGCGCAAGAATTACCAATACCATAACAAACCAAAAAGCGAAAAGATTAGCTCCAGCAAGGAGACTAGCTTGCCAAGGAGGAATGCTACGGATGTACTCTGGAACTAATTGCATTTGAAACGCAGCGTCTGGATCGGCTGCAATACGATCTAAATCGCTCCATCCTCTACCACTCGTCAAGGATGGGAGGGTGAGGATCATGCAAAAGGCAGTCATAAGTATCAACATTAGTGATACGATTAAAAAACAGAAAAGAATCTGCGATCTGAGCCATTTGCCACGTGAGCAACGAATAAGCATATCGTTTTGAAAGGCGATTCGCCTTGGAATTTCTGAAACCATTATTAGAAACATTGCACTTGTTAAAGTGATGTTGCCAAATCCGGAAGATAGATAAACATAGAAAGACTCTCCGAAATATGAGAAAAGATCGCTGCTTTGCAACATCACTTTATATCCGTTTGCGTAGAGCAATGTCAAAAGGAGTATAAAGATTCCCATTATCAATGTTCGAGGGGAGTGAATCCAATCTATCATCTGCCCGCGCAGGAGAGCGACCATGGCTCTGGCATTTTTATACATGACAAGCCCTCCTTCTCAAGCCAAAGTAGTAACATAAGATGCTTATGGTCAGCAGTACCCCATATGCAATCAAGGCTCCTTTAACGCTCGAAATAGTTTGAGCATCATTGAAAAGTGTATCTGGGCTTGGAAGCCAAACACCAAAAATATAGTATGATAGAGCTGATCCCCAAAGCTTATAGATACAAGCGGGAATCGTAACTACCAGTAATTTATCTGGTATCCAAACTGCCGTTGCGAGCGCTACAACCGACCATACACCTGCTGAAAACGCCAATCCCAAACATATATTTATAATAATGGGTAAACCGTGATGAATTGTTGACCACTCTAAAAAATAACTTTGATCCCAAAATCCAATTTCGTGTACGGGGTATACGGTGGGGTCGTAGGGAACAGCCAAGACATGCCATAAAGCAGCGTGTATGGAAAATGCTACGCCGATGCTTACCGCAGAAGCCAAAAAAGATACTGTGATTTTATTGATGGCATATCTAAAAATCCCGCCCCGCAAAACACTCCATTGCATCATGCTGGAGCGAAGCTCATCGACTTGAACCGTTGCATAGGTCATAGGCGCACAGAAGGGTAGTAGCAGCAAAACGCCTCCGAAGAATATTCCACCCAACGTTAATGCTAATGCACTCTCTCGATATTCTAGCGGCTCTGTTAAGCAGCCATGAATATAGTTTGGAAGTGCAAATCCTTGTAGGCATAAAAAGAATACCGTCATCGAGAGGAAAAACAAGGGAGAAGCGATGGAACGTTTCAGTTCGTTCTTCATTGTTTGCCACCTATGTCGCCCCACGAAATAAACCCTTTGTAAGAGCCGCTACCTTTTTGTTTGGTTTGGTGATCGAGCATTTCTCCCGTTTGGGCATCAAAAAGAATCGTAGAAAAATCTTTCCCGGAGCGTTCATTCACCCCATCATCTGAGTTGTCTTGTAATTCTTGTTTTGCATTTTCATTATACAGACAAGCAATCTTCCATACTGGATAAGCATAGTAAGTCGTAGATTCGGAACCTATTTTTCCACGAGTGCTATCAGGTTCATTAAATAAGGCATAACCAAATTCGAGATCAAATATTTTTCGAAGGTGCCCGGCATATACTTCTTCCTCGATGGCTGTTTGAATGGTAGAAAACGTACATAATGGTACATCTTCAACCACTACATCGTCAATTTTCACCTTTTGCCAGCCCATATCATATGTATCCACTGTAACAATACGGTAATTAAGGAATGTCCATAGACTCATTTCCTGTTCCTTACCATATGGACGAATATACAAAGGAATACCAGCGAGTTTTTGATTCAACCGCAGAGAATAGCTACCAGAAGTAACATAATCGCCAGTTTGGGTAATTGTTTTGTTGCAAAGAACACGTATGGGGCGCGCATAGTCCCACTCTTCAGGCTCCTCGCCAAGAGCAGTCATTGCATCTTTGAACACCTGAATGGCATCCCCCAGCGTAAGTCCTGTATTCTCAGCATATATTTTGTTGAGATCAAAGGGAGGGTAGTATTCGGAAGAGATCGTCTTGGCATCCAGCTTCTTTTGTGCATCGGTGATATCCTGGCTGAACTGCTCAAATCGCTTAGAATTCAAGTTAACTAGGGCGCTTGCTGAGTTTAAGGATGCTTCCAGATCATCTCCCATAACAGAGGTATTTGGAACGTGATGATCGGGAGAAACTTTGAGAATCGGAACTTCTGCTACGGATGGGACGATGGGTTCCACATCAATCACGATCGTTCTCCAGTTTGTTTCATATGTCTGCATCCAGCGTTCAGGAATCACTTCTCTCAGGTCAATGATAGACGTGTAGCCTTGAGCCATGCCAATGATCGGTGCACATATCAGCAAAACCATGATAAAGAACGCAAGTAATCTTTTTGTCATACCTCTCCACCTTTCCATCAATGATCCGGTTTCCTTGAGACATAAGCTGATGGCGCGTAATACACAGTTTGGAAGTAGTGCCCGTCTGGCATACAGCCATAGATGAAATTCCTATAATGAATATCGGCGCTTACGCAGCCCGAAGGCTACGTAAGCGCATTGACCATGGTTGGTGTCATCAATGAGGTCTGAACTGTCCTTCGATCATGATTCTATCCAAACCTTGCTGTTCCTCATACTTGGTGTTTGCGCGTCCTCCAGGCGTGACGATCGTATTCTTAACCAATCTGCTGGACGTACATTTGTAATAGAGCATGTCTGGAACATGCCACTTGGCTCCATAATATTCTTCTGCCTGAACATAAGCATACATATAATTTGAATGTCCAGCACCCGAACCGTTGCCAGTAACTTCGTGTCGCACCTCAATGTAATTTTCATTTCCATCTTTCCATTGGAAGCGGTTGGGATTGTGATTAAGCGTACTCCCATCGGTATAAGCAGTAAAACCGAACGCCCTGTTCGATTCATCGCCACCAGCCAAAGCGGTAGAGGTCATGACGCTCATAGCAAGCATAGCCAAAATCAATAAACTAATCAGCCTTTTCATTATTTTCGCTCCTTCTCATTTTTACTTGAGTAGAAGGGTGGTAGAGTGTTAGCCCCTATGGCTAAAAACGATAGATTTTGGGCTAGCCTTCCTATTTGAAGTATGATACAATAGAAGTGTCCTTGTAGAACAGTCATCGTGAAAACGATGTGTGTACCAGCACGTTTTACAAGGACTTTTTTCTCATCTGAGGCGTATACCCGATTGCAAAGCCTTTGTGCATGCAACCATATAACCACCTCCCTGCGATTGATCTACGCATGCCGCCGTCAAACCGAACGAAGTACCGGTGCCTTCTATTACTTTACACTATTCCGAAGCACTTCCGGCACATCCGCTTCATAGCTGCTATGATAGCTGGGTTGTCCGGCACCATAGACACCATATTGGTACACGAGCGCTGCAAGCCAATTCCAAATGAAAGCCATTATGTTCACCTCCTGTCTGTATGTATTATGCATGAAAACCACCGTATTTTTTGAACTGGGCACGAAATATCTCTGTACAGGCATATATTCTTTATTTTAGGCGTTTTTATGAATAAAACTTCTTACCTTCGGTAATTATACTTCCACCCCAATGCTCTACGATAAGACGGGGTGAGAAATATGATTGATAAAACCATCAGGGAACTCCGCGAAGATCTCGGATGGACGCAAGCAAATCTGGCGAAGCATTTAGGGGTTACAGATAAAGCCATTAAGAACTGGGAAGGTGGGAGCTCAAAGCCCTCATTTGATAATGCGATCGAGATTGCAAAATTGTTTTGCGTCAGTTTGGATTATCTAGCCGGACTTGAAAAACGAGAGCCAATTTATGTCGACCAGCTTCCGGTTAAAGAGCAAAGATACATTCGAGGACTGGTACAATATTATACCAACATGGTTATGAATGATTTGAAAAGTCAGAAGTAAGCTGCCTTTTGAGCTTTTGGGAAGTGTAAGATTGTAATCCGTGGCATCATATGCTAAGCTATATTAAAACGAAGATCGAAAGGAGGATGAGGCATGAACGTTATCATTTGCGATGATGATGGCTATTATCGAAATGCACTGAATGATTCCGTCCATCGTTGGACGGACGCTTGTCGCTTCGCGCTTACAGTTGTGACCCATTGCTTTTTCTCTACAGAAGAACTATTGAAAGCATGGAAAAACGGGCTTGTAATGGATGTTGTTTTTTTAGACATTCAAATTCCCGGAGAGTTGAGTGGACTTGCTCTGGCGAAGAAAATTCGGGAAACAGATAGCCAAATCCCAATCGTTTTTGTAACAAATTATGCGGAATTTGCGTGTGATGGGTATAGCGTCAACGCCCTTCGCTACCTTAAAAAACCTGTTGATGATTTACAAGTCTTTGAATGTTTGGATATTGCGTATCGCCAGTGGGAATTTGCACAAGCATCTTCTATTTTTATTGATATTAGGAAACAAAAGATCGCGCTTCCATTTAAGCAAATTGTTTACATCGAGGCGCGTGCGCACTATCTTACAATCTATCGGACAAATGGCGATTCCGTTGAAATAAGATGTAGAGTCAGTGATATTTTGCAAAAGTTGCCTAGTGAATTGTTTGTGCGATGTCACCGCGGGTTTGTCGTTAATTTACTTTACGTTAGAAACCTGACAAAAACGCTGCTGATACTTGCTGGAAACATTCAAATTCCGCTGGGTACAAAGTATGAGAATTATGTTTTTGAAAGCTTCAAACGATATTATCAAGGTACATCATTATGAATGGATGGTTGTTTTTTGAAATTATTATTAATCTCTTTCAGGCCACTTTGATTACCTACTTTGTTCGCCACCGTTTCCATATTGTTCGACCTAATATGCTCTTTGCAGCCTTGTGCACTTTTGCAATATGGATGTGTCTGACCATCCATCTTTTTGTTCCATTTCAGATTCTTGACACATACATATTTATTTTTCCCCTTATATATACTTTTTTTGCTTCAGACGATCAATGGTATGTAAAAATCTTTTGGAATATCGCCTTATCCATAGCTCTCAGTTGTGTTGCCAATCTTATGCTTAATCTTTACCTGTCTTTTGCAGATGCCACAATGGAGCAGATTTTGTCCGAAACCTCGCTTCGTGCTTTGTTCGTTGTAAGCACAAATGTTGGAATGCTTTTAACCGTTTTCATTCTAACACGTTTAGGGCGACAACGCATAGATGCCCTCTCTTTAAGCGCGCTCGTTGTTTTTTTGGCAATTCTTGTAATGGAATTAGTTGTCGTTGAACTCTTGTATACGTTACGTGCACATTTTCAATTGGATGATGCCTCTTTTACGGCCGCCTCGTTTTGTATGCTTGGTTGTGCTATACTTACCTTGGTTCTCTATGAAATCATGTCAGCAAGCGTGGCAAAGCAAAAGATGGTTGAAGCAGAACTGGCGACAGCAAGACTCTCCCAACAACACTATGAGGAAATAAAAGACATGTATACCTTCATGGTCGCCCATGAACATGATGTGAAGCATCAGTTTAATTTGATTCAACGTCTGATTGAAGATGGCCATACGGTAGAAAGTAAGAAACTGCTTTTCGAACAGCAGATTCCCAAAGCCATTCACTATGAATTTGTTACGGGTTGCATCGCAGTAGATGCTTTGCTAACTGTAAAGAAGCTCGTTATGGATCGGCATCATATAGAATTTGGTTTCAAGCCATATCCGCTTCGATCCCTGCCCATTATGGAAAGCAAATTCTGTGCCATTCTTTCCAACATATTGGACAATGCGATTGAAGGTACTTTGCGCATTGACACTCCCGTGAAAAAACATACGATTCGATTGTCGTTTGGCAGGTCGTGGGATGTATTCTTCATTGCTTGCGAGAACGATGTCAATTCAAAAACAGTTCGTAAAATGGGTTCAAGGTTTCTATCTTCCAAAGGCAATGCAAATATGCATGGTTTGGGAACACAGAATGTGAAGACCATCGTAGAACAAGCAAATGGGAAATGTGATTATATTGTTACGCCCTTAACTTTTCGCGTCGAAATCACGTTGCCATTTGAGAAGGAGGCAGAAAACTCTTGATAAATCAAATGGCCTGTTTCCTGTTGGGCATCTTGGAGAAGCACTATCGGATTCAATCAGAGAAACGGGAAGTTTATCTTTATGGATTGAATCAACTATTGTTTACCCTACTTAGTACAATGTGTTTAATTTTGATTGGTTTTTTCTGGAACAAGCCAATGGAATGCTTGGTTGTCATTGCTGTCTATTATATCAATCAAACCATTGGCGGAGGGGTTCATGCGTCAACACATTTCCGTTGCTTTTGCATTACAGCGTTATTCGTTACCTCTTCGCTTGCCCTTATTTCTTTTCCTGTTCCCGATGGGGTAATGTATTCTCTATCGGCAACATCAGCCGTTCTTCTGCTTTTTTTTCCTCTCACGCTTCATCAGAATAAACGATATTTGGAAAATCGCTCGAAATATTTCATTCGAAGATCGCGGTCCTTTGCCATCTTAGAACTGGCTTTGGCAACTGTTTTGATATTAATACGTTGTGAGAGTCTATTTTATGCTTGTTGTGCAGGAATGATCATTTCAGCTATATCAAGAATGCTGGCAGTTTTCGCAGAAAGATTTTCTATCTCAAATCGTACATCAGCCTAAAGCAACGCTCATGAACCGCACGGCGAAATATCGATCAGATATTCCTCGTGCGTCCGGGCACCCCAGCTGTCGTCTCCGCCAACGCCCATCAAGAGGACGACGCCAAAGCAAATAGGCACCAAAACCGAGTTATCTGTTCTTGGGGGCAAACATATTGTAGCAAGCTGGGCAAACGTTTTACTTTTTGCACTTTGCTTGTTGGTGGCCC
>OLRD01000279.1_pt1 | contig 45954 bp, 37 predicted proteins | sample 1672051 | NCBI WGS metagenome assembly OLRD01 (sample SAMEA3136640, study PRJEB25190) | human gut metagenome | biome: human gut; feature: human-associated habitat; material: faeces | place: Austria | collected 2013 | reverse complement strand
GGAGGGCGGGGCTATGAAGCGGAAGGCTGAGCTGCGGCATAAAAGGATGACGTAATATAAAAGGATGATTGCAAACATGTTCGGATACGGATATAATAAGTTTCGGTAAACCATCAGTATTGCGATGGAACGCAGGACGGCTGACGGAATGCAAACTTTTTACATAAATCAGGAGGTTCGGACTAATGAAAAGAAAAGCTCTTAAGGCGGCGTTTCCTTATACCCTGCCGGTTATGATGGGATATCTTTTTCTGGGTATGGCTTTTGGTATTCTTCTCACCAGTAAGGGGATTTTTTATGGATGGGCGTTGTTCATGAGCCTGTTTGTATACGCCGGTTCCATGCAGTTTGTAGCGATTGAACTGCTTCTCACCCCTTTTGCTCCGCTGTCTGCGGCTCTGGTAACTCTTATGGTGAATGCCCGCCATCTTTTTTATGGGCTCTCCATGCTGGAACCTTTTAAAATTATGGGAAAGCTTAAGCCTTATATGATATTCTCCTTAAGCGATGAAACCTATTCCCTGGAATGTTCGGCAAAACCGCCGGAAGGCGTTGAACGGAAGTATTTTCTTTTCTTTATAGCTCTTCTCGATCAAAGCTACTGGGTGATTGGCACCCTGGCAGGTGTTCTGGCGGGAAATATTTTTCCCCTGGATTCCACGGGAATTGATTTCGCCATGACGGCGCTGTTTCTGGTTATTTTCCTGGAGCAATGGGAAAGTACCTTCAATCATATCCCGGCGCTTGCAGGGCTGGTTATTACGTTCCTGTGCCTGATTACGGCAGGCCATGATAATTTCCTTCTTTTTTCCATGGCCGGTATTCTTGTATTCCTTATACTTTTCAGAAAACAATGTACAAAAGAGAGGTCCCTATGACAAGCTTACAAATACTAATCACACTTTTGGTTATCGCTCTCGTCACCATCCTGACCCGGGCGCTCCCCTTTCTGTTCTTTCCGGCGGGGAAAAAGACACCGGAAATTGTTAATTACCTGGGCACGGTTCTGCCTTTTGCAGCCATGGCCATGCTGGTAGTCTATTGCTTCAAATCCGTTTCCATCCTGAAGGGTTCCCATGGAATCCCTGAGCTTCTTGCGGCGGCCTTCGTTCTCTGCGTACATAAGTGGAAGCATAATATGCTGCTGAGCATCGGCGGAGGAACTGTCCTGTATATGTTTCTTGTACAGGTTATTTTCAAATAGGCAGTCTGTCCGTATATCTCTGCCAGTCTGGTTGCCGGAAAGAAATCTTTCCAAAAAATATCCGCAGTCCCCGTCAACAGGGAACTGCGGATATTCAGCTGTTCTTTTATTTTTCCCACCAGGCTGCTGTAAAACCGGCTTATTAATAGTTCTCAGCTTTCACCTGGAAGTATGCCTGGGGATGTGCGCATACAGGGCAGACTTCAGGCGCTTTCTTGCCTATGCAGATATGTCCGCAATTGGAACACTGCCAAACCACATCGCCGTCCTTGGAGAATACCATATCTCCTTCCACGTTTGCAAGAAGCTTTCTGTATCTATCCTCATGCTCTTTTTCAACCTTGGCAACGCCTTCGAATAATCTGGCGATCTCAGTAAAGCCTTCTTCTTTGGCTTCCTTGGCGAAATTAGCGTACATATCGGTCCATTCGTAATTCTCACCTTCCGCTGCTGCCAGCAGGCATTCTGCGGTGGAACCGATACCGTCATTCAGTAGCTTGAACCACATTTTTGCATGCTCTTTCTCATTGTTTGCCGTTTCCTCAAAAATATTGGCAATCTGCACATAGCCGTCTTTCCTGGCCTTGGATGCAAAGTATGTATACTTATTCCTCGCCATTGATTCTCCTGCAAATGCGGTCTCCAGATTCTTTTCTGTTTTGGATCCTTTTAAATCAGCCATAACATATTCTCCTTTTCTTTTGATAAAATTATTTGTCCGTAACTGCCAGATACCTTTATTTTACTCCCAAATCAGCGCTTCTGTCCACATAAAAAGTATGCAGCATCTGCTCTGCAAGATGGCTCAGGGGCCTTCCGTAGAACTCCTCGTACAGCCTTATAAGCTCTTCGTTCTGATGGCTGCAGCGTATCTTCATCTGCCGGTCTCTCTCGTAAAGGCTTTGGATACGGGCCTTTATCAGGGTATCTCCCTTCCATTCCGTATCCTTAGGCTGGCCTCCGCCCCCAATACAGCCTCCGGGGCAGGTCATCACTTCCACGAAATGATACTGTTTCTCTCCATTTTTGATCTTTTCCAGCAGGCGGCCCGCATTTGCGGTTCCATAAACCACCGCCAGCTTAAGAATCACATCGTCATTGATATAGACAAAGGCTTCCTTTACTCCGTCAAGCCCTCTCACGGACTGCAGCTCATACAGCAGGGGCGGGGCTTCTTCTCCGGTAACCATATGGTACGCTGTCCGTACCGCGGCTTCCATAACCCCTCCGGTATTCCCGAAAATCACACCGGCGCCGGAGCCTTCTCCCATCAGGCCGTCATAATCCTCGTCCGCCAGCCCCGCGAAGTCGATTTCCTCTTCCTTCGCCCATTTAGCCAGCTCTCTTGTAGTGATGCAGTAATCCATATCCCGCATCCCTTCTATTCCCAGATATCGCCCTGCGGCATTCATCTCTTCCCTGCGGATTTCGAATTTCTTAGCCGTGCATGGAGTGAGCGCCACATTTACGATACGTTTGGGATCAATCCCCATTTTCTTTGCAAAATAAGTCTTTATGGTAGGCCCCTGCATCCCGATAGGGCTCTTGGCGGAAGATACATTATCTCTCATTTCAGGATAATAGGTCTCCACGTATTTTACCCAGGCAGGACAGCAGCTGGTAAACTGAGGAAGAGGCGCGGTTCCTTTGGTCAGCCGTTCCACCAGCTCGCCGGCTTCCTCCATAATCGTCATATCTGCCGCAAAATTAGTATCCAGAACGTAATCGGCACCCAGCTTTCTCAGCAGCGCCACCATCTTACCCTGGACAAAGCTTCCGTCCGCCATCCCGAATTCCTCTCCCAGCGCCGCACGGACGGAGGGGGAAGTACTGAAAATAACAATGCGGTCCGGATTGGCCGCGGCTTTTCTGACGCGTTCATACTCATATCTTTCCGTAATGCTTCCGGCAGGACAGACATTGGCACACTGTCCGCAATGGATACAGATAGCATTATCACCCGTAAGGCTCAGGTCATAGCGTCCCGCTACCCCGATGCTTTCCGTACATACCTTTTTACATTGGCCGCATTTGATGCACTTGGCCTCATCCCTGCATATAGACGGATTATCCGGTTCTATGGGAACCCTGATATCCGTAAAATTATGCTTGCTCATCCTGTGTCCTTTCTACTACAAAGCCTTTTCCAGTTCCTGATCCTTACCCGCCGGCCAGGCAATTCACAGGTCATTTCCTTTGATGTTTCCAGTATATCCCTTCTTTTTCTGATTGTCAATAACAATAATAGAAATAATTACTATTTTTATTATAAAGTTTTCAGGAAAGGTATGAACAGTACTATATATGGAATTATGTCAAAAAAAATTATAATTGTTCTCTCCCTTGTCTCTTATCCCACAGACCCGTTATTATAGCTTTACAGGACTGCCGTAATCCTTCCGGGGATTCCGGAATAATCATTAACTTCACAGGTAACTGTTCTTATCCCTTTTCCTCCATGGCCTCAGGCATGGCAGGAAGGAACCCCATTACAAAAAAATTACAGGATAGAAAATATGGATATCTTAAAAAACAACAAAAGAACGGTGCTTCTTCTGAGCGCCGTCATACTGGCAAATACAGGCCTGCAGATCCTGGTGCCCAGGTTTCTGAGCGCTTTTATCGACAGGGCGGAAACCAATGTGCCCATGACAGCCATAGCCCTGATCATCGCAGGCTATCTGTTTACGGTAGCCGCCCAGAAAGGGGCCGGCCTCTGCGAAGAATTTATCTCCTGCAGGCTCGGCGGAAGAATCACCAATCGGATAAGGCACCAGATGCTGGAACATTTCATTGATCTCCCCATGAACAAGCATGATACCTTCAGCAGCGGTGAAATCATGACGCGGCTGGACGAGGATGTGGAAGGTGTATACGAATATTATCAGATATTATTCCTTCGGATCGGAACCAGCGTCCTTCTTCTCGTCGGAGTCATTCTTTCCGTCGCCATGAAAAACCGTCTGACAGCCATCTTAATGCTCGCAGTAAGCCTGTTCAGCATATGGATTTACAAAGTCATTTCCGATTTCGGCACCAGATGCTATCTGAAAAGCAGCCAGGCCGCCGCCGTCTTTAACGGCATCCTGAAGGATAAGCTGGACAATCTTGTGGAAATCCATCTGGCAGGCGCAGAAAGACATACGCTGGTTTCCCTGAAAAAAGCCATGCATGAAAAATTCCGGGAATCCCTTCCCGCCGGCCAGATGTACGGCAGGCTCTGGAGGGCATCCACGGTGATGGAAGTGATCAGCGTGGGAGGCACCCTGCTCATAGCCTCCTTGTTATGGGACAAAGGAATGATTTCCCTGGGTACCGCCTATCTGTTCTACAATTATGTAGATTTAATTTATGCTCCCCTCCAGTCCTTCCGTAATCATCTGGGAGGCCTGCAGAATGCTTCCGCCAGGAAAAAGCGTGTGGAAGCCTTTCTGAAGGAACCTGCCGAAGACGGCATCCCTGAAGAACACAACGGTAATTGTACTCCCTCTGTACAGGCCGTCCCTTATCCTGCACAGGGTGAAAATACCCCCGCAGCTTCCCTGAAGGATTTTTCTTCCCTGGAAGTAAGAAACCTTCATTTCAGTTACCAGGAGGGAACGGAAATACTCCGGGGAATCAGTTTTACCATACATAAAGGGGATCTCATCGGAATCATGGGGGAAACCGGATGCGGCAAAACCACGCTGGTAAAGCTCCTGGCAAGGCTTTACAGCTGTCCGGCCGGCAGTATCTTCATAAACGGCCTGGAGCTTGACAGCTACAGTCTGAAAGAGCTGAGGGAAGAGATTCTTTACTGTCCCCAGAAGCCCCAGCTTCTGCACGCATCCTTACGCGATAATATCACTTTATTCGATCCTGATATCAGGGATGAGGATATTTATAAAGCCATAAACGCCCTGGGGCTGGAGCTCTGGCTGGAAGGCTTTGAAGGGGGCCTGGATACCTCTTTTTCTTCAGCAGAAGGCAGTATATCTGCCGGTGAGGCCCAGTTTGTAAGCATCATCCGTCTTTTTCTCCGTCATCCCCAGGTTATCATTCTGGATGAAATCACCTCCAGCCTGGATAAAAAGAAGGAAAAGGAGCTGATGAACGCCATAAAACGGCTGAGCGGTGAAAGGACTGTCCTCATGATCGCTCATCATCCGGAGGCACTGCGAATGGTGAATAAAATTCTTGTGCTGGACGGCGGCATCCTCGTGGAAGAGGGCGAAACGCGCCGCCTTATGAACAATCCCGGTTCCCTTTACTATAAAGCGCTTACGGCAGGGGATGAGAAAGGAGGAATTTCCTTATGAATAAAAACAGCTACAGGGACTTCTTCCTGAGAACCATTAAGATACGGCCTTGGCTCACCCTGTTCAGTATCTTTCTCAATATATATATTTTCTGTTATGCCGCCGTGAACATCAGCTGCTTACGCTGGATTCTGAACAGTCTGCAGGAAAATATACGGGGGCAGGGGATCCTGTCTGTGATCTGGCCCTGCTTCCTGATCATGGCTGTGAACGGAGTCTTACGCTGCCTGTGCATCAAAGGCTCCGCCTATACGGATGTCCTTCGGAGCTATTATTATCAGGACAGCCTCCGCCTGCAGTTTTTCAAAGGACTCCTGAAAAACGATTATATTAAGGAAAAAGCTGTCAATTCCGGAAAGGTCTTCGAGCGGCTGGACGACGATGTACCTGCCGCCACATTCCCCGTGGAACTCCTGACGGAAGTGACCGGATATATGGTTTATACTCTGGCCGCCATCGGTTCCCTTCTGCTTGTTAACTGGAAAATAACCCTTTTTATCTTCCTTCCCTTATCCCTGTGTCTTTTCCTCATAAAAAAGCTGTCGGGAAAAATAGGCGAAAGCCGGAAGAAAAACAGGGCCATGCACGATTTTGCCTCAGATACGCTGTCCGATATCACCACGGCTGTTCTGTCCATTAAAACCATGGGCGGGAAAAAATCCGTCCTGCGAAGATACGATTCCGTTTTGGAGCAGCGGACCAAAACACAGGTAAAGGATACGCTGTTCCAGTCCGGGGTGAATGCCGCAGTGGATATCGCCTCTGTCATCTGTGTCGCCGCCATGATGGCAGGCGTCGCGGGACTCATGCGTGCGGGCAGGTTCCCGCTGGGCGACTTTTCTATTTTCATCTGTTATCTGGATACGCTGAATGACTGTATCCTCCGCATAATAGAATTGTATACGGAAACAAAGAAGGCCGAGGTTTCCTGGCAGCGGATCAGGGAATCGGCAGGAGATAAAAATACAGCTGTTCTGGGGCAGACAGGAAATCTGATTTTGGCAGGAGCACAAAAAAGCAATCTCACTCCGAAAGAAACGGCCGATCTTCCGCCTGCCTTTTCCGCCCGGCCTGCGGAGCCCTTACGGCAGCTGGACGTAAAGGCTCTGTCCTGCATCTATGAGGACGGCAGAGGAATCCGGGATGTGGATTTCACCCTTCGCGCCGGGGAAATCCTTGTCCTGACAGGCCCTGTCGCTTCAGGAAAATCAAGCGTGCTTCATGCCCTCCTTGGCATTGTTCCCGGCACCTTCGAAGAGCTCCTGTGGAACGGAGAAAAAACAGAAGATCCCTTTTCCCTGTTTCAGCTGCCCAACGCGGCAGTCTGCCTGCAGAACTCCCATCTGCTCAACGCCACCATCCGTGAAAACCTCACCCTGGGCAGAGATTTTTCTGATGAATCCTGCCTGGAAGCGCTGAATGACTGCTGTATTGCAGAAGAAGTAATGCATATGCCGGACGGGCTGGGCACCCTGGCGGGAGAAAACGGGATCATGCTTTCCGGCGGCCAGAAGCAGCGGATCCTGCTGGCCCGCATGCTGCTCACCCACCCCCGCCTGTATCTGCTGGACGACGCCACAAGCGCCCTGGACGGGAAAACAGAACGAAAGATTCTGGAAACCCTCCGGGAACGGATCCGGCGTGACAATGGGGCCGCAGTCATCGTCAGTGACAGTGATAATGTAAAAGCGATGGCGGACCGTATTTTATCCATCGGCGGAAATGCCTCTTAAGGCACTCTCCGGGGCGGAAGGAACTATCCCTCCGCCCGGATCGCCCATCGCATCTTCGTGGAACGGGCGCGGCTGTTTCTGCTGCATTCCTCTGCGGAAGGCCGGATGACCTCATTGGAAATCTCACGGTAAAGTCCTTCTTTATAAAACTGCTTAAAGCTTTTCTTCACAATACGGTCTTCTCCGGAATGAAAGGTCAGAATAGCCACACGGCCATTAGGCGCCAACACCTGGGGCAGCTTTTCCATAAAGGAATACAGCGCCTCAAATTCGTTATTCACATCGATTCTCAATGCCTGGAAGGTTCTCTGACAGGACTTCTTGACCGCCTCCCTTCGCTCCGCAGCCGGAAGAAAAGCGAGAGCATCCTCTACTACCTGACGCAGATCCCCTGTGGTATCAATGGTTTTACCCCTCTTCAGCCTGGAAACCGCCTCCCTGGAAATCTCTCCGGCATAAGGCTCATCGGCATTTTCAAGCAGCATGCCCTGCAGTTCCTCCTGCGTGATATTCCTAAGCCTCTCTGCGGCGCTGATCCCCTTTTCCGGGTTCATCCGCAAATCCAGCGGCCCTTCTGTTTTATAAGAAAAGCCTCTGTCCGGATTATCTATCTGCATCGAAGAAACCCCCAGATCCGCCAGCACAAAATCAAACAGCCCCGCCTCCTCCGACACCCGGTCGATATCGGCAAAATTCTGCAGCCGGATCGAAAGGATGTCCTCTCCGAAGCCCAGCTTTTCAAGCCTCTCCTTTGTTTTGGCGGATTCTATCGGATCCACGTCCAGTGCATACAGATGCCCCCGGGAATCCAGGCATTTCAGCATTTCCTGGGTATGCCCGCCGTAACCCAGGGTGGCATCCAGGCCTGTCTGTCCCGGCTTAATCTGAAGAAATTCCAGGATTTCACTGACACAGATGGAAATATGCATCCCCGCAGGCGTGCTTCCCTTTTGTATGACCCGCGATACGGTATCCGCGTATTTTTCCGGATTAAGTTCTTTATATTTTTCTTTATAGCTCTTAGGATAGGCACCGGAATAACGGACACGGCGTTTATGCTTCTTTTCCTGATTTTCCATGGTTGTCACCTCCGCTTACTTTCCTCTTACTATAACAACTAATTTTCCGGCAGGCAACCATAAACGCCAAAATACCGGGCGCGGAGGACATGAGTCCGCCATAGCCCGGTATGTTAACTACTCTTTTTATTTCAATACAATCCTTCTCAGGTTTTCCTCCAGGATTACATGAGGGCTGACGCCGTCATCATCATATAGCTCATAGGAATCGCCTTTCTCTGCAAAGCCATAAAGCTTCAGCTGGTTCCAGTCCACCTGTTCCACGTTTTCTCCTCCTGAAGCCAGCGGAAGAAGGCAGCCTTTCCGGATGAACAGAACCACCTCTTCCAGCGGGATTTCCAGGAAATGATGACCGGCAGGCAGAACTCTTTCCTCCGTCACCTCCTGCCCGTGAAAACGCAGCAGCTTCATTTCTTCAGGCAGATATACCGTCCTGCCCACGGCATTTTGTTCGTAGACCGGGGCTATCATAATACTCTCCCCTATCAGAAGCTGGTCCTCCACCCGGCGCGCGATCCGATCCTCCGGCCAGACAAAGCCGAGAGGCCTTGCGTACATTTCATTTTTCAGCGCCGCTTTCATAAATTCGCTGTAGAGATAGGGAAGGAGCCGGTAACGCAGCCCGATAATCCCGCGGAAGGCTTCCATATCTTCAAAGGCATAGGCCTCCTGCCTGCGGGTCCCTCTGGCGGAATGATCCCTCATCAAAGGCATAAAGATACCGAGCGCCATCCATCTCAGCACCAGATCCTGCGTGGCATCTGCACCGAAGCCCCCGATATCGGCCCCTGAATACAAAAATCCGCACATATTCAGGGAAGGCATCATTTTCAGGTTTAACAGGATATGGGACCACCAGGATTTATTATCCCCCGTCCATATGCCGCCGTACCGGTGCATTCCTATATAGGAAGCCCTGGAAAACATCAGAATCCTTTTATCCGGCTCCAGCCGTTCAAAAGCTTCCCCTGCGGAGCGTGTCATAAAATAGCCGAACAGGTTATGCACCTTATCATGGCGGATCCGTTTCCCCTTATAGGTATGGTAAAAGCTTCTGTAGTCCTCCGGATTCTTGGATATGGTGGAAACCAGATCCTGAAATTCGAAAAAGGTGTTTACATCCAGGTTCATCTTACGGTATTCTTCCAGCTTTTCGAATACCTTCTTCAGACGTTTTTCGGAATAGAAGATAGCCGGTTCATTCATATCGTTCCAGAAGCCTTCTATCCCTTTGTCCAGCAGGAATTTATATTTATCCCCGAACCAGGCCCGGGCTTTCTCGTCCAGCATATCAGGAAAATGGCATTTACCGGGCCATACTCCCACCACGAAATCGTCTCCGTCCTCATCCTTGCAGAAAAATCCGTTTTTTACCCCTTCTTCATAGACATCATAGCCATCCTCTATCTTGACGCCTCCGTCTATAATGGGAACCAGATGAATTCCCTGCTGTTTCATATCCTCCGCCAGCTGTTCAAAATCGGGAAAGGCCTCCCTGTCGATGGTGAAGTCCTTGTATCGTTCCATATAATCGATATCAAGATAAATGCTGTCCAGAGGAATATGGTTTTCCCGGTACCGGGCGGCAACCTTCCTTACCTCCTCCGAAGATGCATAGCTCCACCGGCTCTGCCCGAATCCGAAAGCCCATTTGGGCGGAAGATAGCTCGGGCCAATCAGCTCACGGAACCAGGTTATGATGTCATCAGGCGTGCCTCCGTCAATGAGATACAGCTCATAATCCCCGTCCTCCAGGGTGATTTTCAGCTGGCTGCTGTTCGTATATCCGATATCAAAAACTACCTTGCCCGGCGTATCAAGAAACAGGCCGAACTGCTTTTCCCCGGAAACAAGGATAAAATTATGCGCCCCGTAAAGGGATTTGGTTTCTTCCAGATGGACAGGGTCATCCGTACAATTACTCTCATAGATCCAGCCCCGTTTGTTCATGCCGCGCACATTTTCTCCCAGGCCGTATACGATATCCTCTTCATCCATTTTATATATAAGGGCATTCTCACATTTCCCCAGATAGGGGGGCTTATCCCGGCATGCCGCCGGTTTATTCAGGACAGCGTCTGTCTCAAGCGGTGTACCGAACACATATCTTTTTATCATAAAAATCTCCTTTATCAGCCTTTGATTCCGCCTGCCATCACGCCCTGTTTGAAATTTTTCTGGGCGCAGGCATAAACGATGATGATGGGAAGCATGGAAATCAGGCTGCCCGCCATAAGCACATTATACTCCGTCCCATATTGGCCGTTCAGATTGTTGAGCGCCAGCGTCAGCGTCATCTTATTTTTATCCGTCAGCATCAGCAGAGGCCACAGATAATCGTTCCAGCTTTCCATGAAGGTGGTTATGGTCAGTGTGGCGATGGAAGAGCCGCACAGGGGAAGAATGACCACCCGGAAGATCCGGAACATCCCCGCGCCGTCGATCCGGGCCGCTTCCATAAAATCATTGGGTATGGATCGCATTTGCTGCACCAGCATAAAAATACCGAATACCCGGAAAAGAGACGGCAGAATCACACTGGGGTAGGTATTGATCAGGCCGAGCTTATTCATGATCACAAACAGCGGGATCAGCGTCACCTGGGTCGGTATCATCATGGAGGCCAGATACAGCTTCAGCAGGCCGTCCGCTCCGGGAAACCGGATTTTGGTAAAGGCAAACGCCGCCATGGAGGCCGACAAAATGGTAATGAGCGTATAGCTTGTGGTGATGAAGAAGCTGTTGAAAATAGCCCTGAGAAACGGGAATTTTGAAAACACCTTCCGGTAGGCGTCCATCGTGGGATTTTCCGGGATCCAGCGGATCGGGATTTCCATCAGGGCGCCCTTGCTCTTCAGGGAAGTGGAAAGCATCCACAAAAAGGGAACCATCACGATCACCGCAAGCAGGCAGGATATCAGGTAAAAGCGGAAAGCCCGCCAGAATTTATGATTCATAATGCACCCATCCTTTCTGCAGCTTCATCTGCACGCCGGTCAGGATAAAAATAATGATGAACAGAAGCCAGGAATATGCCGATGCATAGCCCATCTTAAAGTACTTAAAGCCATATGTATAAATCCGTTCCACCATAACCTGGGTCGCCCCGTTCGGCCCGCCTTCCGTCATGATCATAACCTGAGGGAAAAGCTGGAAGGCATTGATCAGGGACATAATCAGGCAGAAAAAGATAGATGGTGTCAGAAGCGGAAGGGTTATCTTGAAAAACTGCTTGCTTTTTCCTGCGCCGTCCACTCTCGCCGCTTCATAATATCCTACATCAATCGCTTTCAGCCCGGAGAGCAGAAACAGTCCGAAAAATCCCATGTCCTTCCAAACCGAAGCCAGCACAATAGCCGGCATGGCCCACACTTCACTCGTAAGCCAGCTCGGTCCCTTAATTCCGACAAATGAAAGAAGCTGGTTAAAGATCCCGTACTGGGGGCTTAACACCCATTTCCAAATAAGGCTTGCCGCAACCCAGGAGGTCAGAACCGGGATATAATACATGATACGGAACACAGTGATTCCCTTCATGCTTTTGTTTAAGATAACAGCGACTCCAAGGGCCGCCACAAAAACGAGCGGAATGTAAAGGACTATATAATACAGCGTATGCCCCAGAACCTTCCAGAACTCTGCCGTGGTCAGGATTTTCATATAATTATCAAGGCCGATAAAATGTCCGGACAGGGTTTTCCAGTTCAGCGCATCCAGCCCGTTCCAGTCGGTCAGGCTGATAATAATGGAAATAAGAATGGGAAGCAGGCTGAACACAATCATGCCCGCAAAGCTGGGAAGCATGAAAGGAACCGACTGCAGAAGATCCTTAATCCTTCTTTTTTTCTTCATAATAGTTTATCCCCACCGCAGGACTTTTCCTGCACTTTTTTGGCTGCGGCGGCCTTTTTGCACCCTGTCCTCTGCCGGACCGTCAGACTGCCTGCAGCGGTTCAGACGTACCTGAACCGCTGCAGCCGCCGCATATTTTACTTACTTTTAGCTGAGACTTTTTTATTTTAGGGTAATCTGTGCTTCACATTCGCTCTGAGCCTGATCCAGCGCATCCTTCACTGTTATTTTCCCGGAGGCTGCCATAGTGAGCTTATCCGTTATAATATCGGCCATCAGAGAGTAATCTTCAATAATAGGAGCTACCACCAGATAATTCAGGGAATCAAATACGGCCTGACGATTCTCGGGAGGCGTGATGGCAAGATATCCGGAAAGCACCTCCTGGTTGTTAACAGCAGGAAGATCCCAGCCTGCATCAATTCTCATCTGTGCGGATTTATCGCTGGATGCAAGCCAGTTGATCCAGGTTGCCGCCGCTTCTTTTTTGTCGCTCTTCGCATTCACTACAAGGGCGTTGCTGAAGAAATGGGTCGCTTTCTGTGTTCCGCCGGGCTCCACACAGATATCCCATGCGAAGTCACAGCCATCGGTAAAGGTTGCAAATGCCCAGATTCCGGTAGGAATCATGCCGAGACGCCCGCTCTGGAACAAATCCCAGTCGCCCATGCCGCCCATCTGCTCCTCGTTCGGCTGTACATTCGTCTCTGTCACCTTATTGATCATCATTTCCGCCGCTGTCAGGTTTTCCGGGGAATTGATGGTAAAAGCGGTCTTATCTTCATTTAAAATGCTTCCGCCGTACTGCGCGGCTACCTTAAAGAATTCATTGAAGGTAATGGGCTGGTAAATGCCGTATGTATTTTCATCCAGCGCTCTGATCGCCTCCGCCGCTTTCAGCGCATCATCCCATGTCCAGTCGTCGTTAGGATAATCGATCTGAGCCTGATCAAACAGATCCTTATTATAAATCAATACTACATTGGAAAAGTTTCCGGGCACACCATACTGTTTGCCGTCCACGTTGAATGCGCTCAGCGCCGTTTCATCATAACCGGAGGTATCGATGCCGGTCAGCTCCGCCAGCGCGCCTTTATTGGCATAAGCCGCGAAGTTTTCAATATTCAGCTCATAACAGTCCGGAGCCGTCCCGCCGGCCACACGGGTCTGCATCTGGGTAAAATAATCATCATAGCCAATGGTTTCGATATTTACCGTGATATTGGGATATTCCTCATGAAAAGCTTCATACATCTTCTGAAGTGTTTCCTCATTGCTCCCGGAGGCATTAAAATTGGCATAGGTGATGGTCACCGCCTCCTGGTTATCCCCCTGTGCGGAAATATCCACGGTTTCCGCTGCCGCTGTCCCTGTTTCCTCCGCTTTTGAAGCTGTTTCCTGAGGCGCCTGGCTTTCCGTTGTGGCTGCAGACGAACCGCACCCTGCCATAGAAGCGACCATCGCCGCACTCATCATAACCGCCAGTAATTTTTTCAGTTTTCCTTTTTTCATTTTTTTCTCCCTTCTGCGCATTATTTGGCGCAAATCCTTTTTGCCCGAAAGCATATATTTTTTGTTTAACCGGTTAACCTCTCAAAAAAATTTGAATTACCCTATCCGGTGACAAACTCCCATGTGATATGCAGGCCTTCCGTGCCCTCCAGCTCCACTTTTGTTTTATTCCACCGGATCCATGCCTCATGTTCCTCATCCCAAAATCTCTCGGCGCCTGTCTCCCCCGCCAGAAGGAAATGCAGATCCTCACATTTTCCTGTTCCATTTCCGGTATCGGCATCCAGGCCTTCCCTTGCAGGGCCCTTTAATGCAAGCCCGTGACCAGCTCTTAAGTAAACAGGGAACCGTTCTTCGCCATCCGATTCTATACGCCTTCCGCCCTCATACTTTTTATGGGAAAATAATCCGTACCAGCTGCCTTCCGGAAGCCACAGGCTCCTTATCCTCTGATTCTCCTGCAGCAGCGGGGCCGCCAGCAGGCTGTCTCCCAGCATATATTCGTCTTCCGCCCTTACCGCCTCCGGATCCTGCTGCCAGTCATAAACAAGAGGCCTCATCATCGGCCGGTACTCCCTGCAGCACTGAAGCGCCGTACTGTACAGATAGGGAAGAAGATTCATCCTGAGCCTGTGCCAGAACCTCATTTCATCCGTGAATGCAGGACAATTCCAGGCCTTTGCTATATTCCAGGGACTTCGCTCATTATTTCCGTCCATCCCCGGCATCAGCTCTTTAAACTGTCCCCCGTCCGGCTCCGAATGCCACTGCATCACCGGCACAAAGCAGGCAAGCTGTGTCGCACGCCGGTACAAATCAGGCGAAGGCAGAGGCCCGGCAAACCCGGCGATATCAAAGCTCCAGAAAGGGATACCCGTCATAGCCGCCGACAATCCTGCCTGAAGGACACTGTACAGCTCCCCGTTCTCTGACTGCTGGTCGCCTCCCCAGTGTATGGGTGTTCTGTGGGCTCCCGCAAATCCCGCTCTGGAAAAAAGTACATTTTCTTCTTTCAGGAATTGGGTATACGCGCCTGTATAAGTCTGTGCATAATTATTTTTAGCCTCCGCACCGGTCATGCCGCCGGAAAACAGCAGATCGCTTTCATAGATAAACTCCCCGCCGTCCGTTTTAAATCCGTCTACCCCCATATCCAGCAGATACTGCCGTTTGCCAAACCAGTCCTTTTTCGTCTCCGGATTGGTAAAATCAGGTATCATGGAACCGGCAAACCAGTTCCCTTCCGGAATCCGGTAGGGGCTTCCGTCTTCCTTTCTCACACAAAACGCTTTCCGGACCGCATTTTCCCTGTCAAGCTCCAGCTGTCTGCAGACACGTTCGTCCATTCCCTGCTTTTTATAGACCGGAATCTGCCAGAGAACCAGCCGGATATCCTTTTCATGCAGTTTTCGGATCATGGATTCGGGATCCGGCCAGTAAGGGCTTTTGGAAAAATCAAACTCTTCACAGGTATGTACCCCTCCATCCGGCTTCGGCTCATATTCCGCACCGTTCCAGATATAAAATGTGGCCTCATCGCTCCACGCCTCCAGCACCATCACGCTGGCCGGGAACCCGTATTCCTCAAGCTCCCTCAGCTGCTCCTCCACCGCCTTCCGGCTGTTCCAGTGGTTCGCGGAAATCCAGATTCCAAAGCTGTATTTTGGGGGAAGCAGCGCCGGTCCGAAAATCTTCATATATGCGGCGATTATCTCTTCTATCGTGCCCGTAAATACATGTACCGCCGCTTCGGCAGGTATTTCACATTCGATTGTCTCCCGGAAACGGAATTCTGTTTTTTCCGCCGTTTCCACATAAATTCCCAATCCTGTATCCGTCACAAAAAACGGGGCTGCCAGATACGTGTTCTCACCCTGCCGGCAGAATTTTTCCACCACCTGGTTTACCGCAGTTTTTCCTTTTTGATTCAGCCCGTTATATTTTTCTCCCATACCGTAAGCGCCCGCATAGGGAACGTCAATGTACAGGATATCCGACTCACCGGCATTTTCCCTGCGAAGCACGGCCTGCCCGCCCTTTTCCGGCGCTGCATGATACATACAGGGGGCCGAGCCCATTATCCTTTCTTCCATACACACATCTCCATCATTTGCTGTATATTTACCTGTTGGTTTCCATTTTCCCGGCTTTTTCCGTTTCTTCCGGAAAGCGGTTTATTCCCTATCCGGATCGATACGCTTTACGCTGGCCCGTTCCACCAGCCGTACCGGAAGAATTTCTTCCACCTTCGCCATGTTGGGATCCGCCATATTCTGCACCAGCATGTTTACTGCCCGTTCTCCCTTCAGGGAAATCTGCTGCTTTATTGTGGTGAGCCCCGGAGTGAGATAGGCGGAAATATCCAGGTCGTCAAATCCTATAATGGAAATATCCTCCGGCACCCGGATCCCTTCCTCATAAAACCCTTTCATCAGACCGATTGCAAAAATATCGGCCGCAGCGACCACCGCGGTAACATCCACCTTCTCGCGGGAAATCCGCTCCGCAATATTGACGCCGCTGTCATAATCTACGTTCCCTTCAAACAGATATTCCTCCCGGTACGGAATTCCGTAATCAGCCAGCGCTCTCTGATACCCGCTGAAACGCTTCTTCATGACTCCATTTTCATGCAGGATACCGGAAACCAGCCCCACTCTCCTGTGTCCTGCATCCAGCACATATTTCGTGGCCAGATAAGAGCTCTTTTCATCATCAATGCGGATCGCATGGAACCAGTCATACTTACAGTAGCTGTCTACCAGGACCACCGGCACATCCAGCTGCTTCAGCTGGCTTAAAAATTTATTCTGGTAGGTTCCTATAATGATGACCCCGTCCAGGTTGCGTTCCCTGATTAAATCCAGATAATCCTCCGTCACGTCTGTGGCAGATATCAGAACATGATAGCCATTCTGCCTGGCATGGAATTCAATGCTCCCTAATATTTCACTGTAGAAATTGTTTCGGAACATCAGGGTGCTTCCCGGTTCTGTCTGGGGAACCACAACTCCGATCAGCTTCGTGTCCTTCAGGGACAGTCCCCTTGCATTCAAATCCGGAACGTATTCCATCTGGCGGATTACATCAAGAACTGCATTTTTCGTCTGTTCCGATACTTTTTTCTTTCCGTTGAGTACATAAGACACGGTAGCCGCGGACACACCTGCGGCGGCGGCCACATCCCGGATCGTTGCTTTTTCCTTCATAAATGCTTCCCCTTGGGCCTTATTTTTAAAAAGGCTCCTGATTTTCATATCTCTTTTTGAACCGGTTTACCTTTTGGTTAACCGGTTAACTCAATTATATAGCAATCATGCGCAATTTGTCAATATTTTTATCTCATTTTATTTAATTATATAAGATATGTCTAATTAAAGCTGTTCTGAGCAGTGGAAAATGACCAGAAAATCCTTTTTGCACCGTAGGATTTATGAGGGCTGAGAAACGAAAACGATAGGGCGGCCGGGTATAACAATTAAAAACCTATTTCTTACAGAATTCCCAAAACAGGCAAAATCCCCGGATACCTTATCAGTATCAGGGGATTTTTTTAGTTACCTATCCTTTTGTTCGGTGAAATTATAAATGTGAGGATGCTTACACATGAAAGCGATCGTATTTCATATAACAGTCAATGCATACCTTTTTATCCCCGAGAAGCCGGATCCAGTTTGCACCTGCGGTCTCTTTGCAGCAGTCACATTCATAAGAAGCAAAAATCCGCGCCGGTTCCGGTAATGTAATTTTTGTCTCCTTCACATCAAACATATCTTTTGGCTCCAGGCTTTGATAATACCCGAAAGACTCTTCCCGAGTCATGGAATCGGGTTTCTTTTTCAGTACAAGACGCACGGATTTCCCTGCCGCCCTGTTATAGAAGGAAAAGGCCTGCTTCCCGGTCATGTGAAACAAAAGGGTTCCCTTTCCAATGCTGCATCCAAGAATCACCTGAATGGCATCAATCCCGCAGGCATCATTTTCCGAAATACACACCACCTCTTCATCAGATGAAAAAGTCAGTTCCAACAAATCGGCCGCATACAGTGCCGCCTTATAGCCAATCGTCAGGCCGCCGCATTCATGGCCGTGAAAGGCAACGCATTTTTCCCACAATTCTTTCTTATCCATTTTATTCTCTCCTAATCATCCACTAATACCGTATAATGTCCGCCGACTTCCACAATCTTCGCGCTGACGTCATAAACCGCCTTCAGCGCCTCCGAATCCAATACCGACAAGTCCCCGTATTTGTAAACCTGCCCCTTCCGCATCAGCAGAAACCGATCACAAAAACGCAAAGCCAAATTGATATCATGTATAACTATGATAGCTGAAATGCCGTCGGCATGGCAAATATCCCGTACTATCTGCAGTACCTGGTATTGATTGCGGATATCCAGGCTGCTGGTAGGCTCGTCAAGCAGGAGCACTTTTGGCTGCTGGGCAAGCGCCCTCGCCAGCATCACCTTCTGCCGTTCTCCTCCGCTGAGCTGATTCAGGAAACGTCCCTGTATATCTCCCACCAGGTTCAGCCGCTCCATAACCTCGTGCACAATAGCGTGATCCGCCTCCGTGAACCCCCAGCGCATGTAGGGCTTACGTCCCAGCATTACCACATCATGTACCGTCATTTGTGTGCTCGGGACATTCTGCGAAACAAATGCAACCCTTTTCGCCACCTCCAGAATGGGCATGGCCAGAAGATCCTCTCCATCCAGCATCACTTTCCCCGAATCCGCCGAAAGGATATGATTGAAACATTTGAGCAGCGTACTTTTTCCCACACCGTTATTGCCCAGGACAGCAAGGAATTCTCCCCCATTCATCTGAAAGCTGACATTCTGAAGCGTATCCGGATAACCCCGGTAATGATAACAGATTTTTTCCACACTTATCATTCCCGTTTGCCCTCCTTAAACAGAAGATACAGGAACAAAGGCCCTCCCAGGAATGAGGTGATTGCTCCGATCGGCAGAATGACCGGACTGATGACCACTCTGGCAAACAAATCACTCAGTAGCAGAATTGTGGCGCCGGTCAAAATGGATCCGGGAATGACGTATATATGATTATTCCCCACCACCATACGGACAATATGCGGCGCGACCAGCCCGATAAAGCTGATAAGCCCTACGTTCGCTACGATCACCGAAGTAGTAAGGCAGCACAGCACCATATTCACAAGAATCAGCCGGCGGACATTTATTCCAAGACTCACAGCTGTTTCACTGCCGCTTAGGAGGGCATTGTAATCCCAGCGGTGAAAACAGCAGTAAACAATTAAAGCTGCTACAACAATTCCCATTCCGCCGAGATCATCCCATCCCGTGCTTCCCAAATTGCCAAAAGTCCAGTACACCAGCGTAGCAAGCTGCACTTCATCGGCAAAGTATTGGATCAGCGTAGTCGCCCCGGTAAACATGGCGCTGATGGCAACCCCTGAAAGGACAATACCTTCCGGAGAAATATTCCGGAAACGGGAAAGCCCCAGAATGGTCAGCGCCACCAGAATGGAACCCACAAAAGCACACACCGGTACGCCCAGCCCCATTGTATTTCCCATACCAAAGACAACAATCGCAACCGCGGCGCCGAAGCTTGCTCCTTGTGAAACGCCAAGCGTCGATGCGGAAGCCAGCGGATTCCGCAAAATAGCCTGTAAAATACAGCCGGCCAGCCCCAACCCGGCACCCGCGATAATTGCAGTGCAGATCCGCGGCAGTCTGTTATTGCGAACCACAAGATTGATTTTATCATCCCCGGATAATCCGAAAATTCCCTTGATTAATTCGTTAAGCGGCGTAGCATAGGAACCGGCCCTTAACGCCAAAAGACTTGTGAGCACCAAAATGACAGCCATCAGCACCAGAAAGCAGATACTTTTTATCTGGTTTTGCTGGTAAACGGTTTTGGGCTGCTTATTCGCCGATTGTAATTTGGCGGAATTCATAACCGGCCTCCTTCAAATCTTCATAAGGGTTAGTCCCCAACAATGCAGTGAAAATTTCTCCCGCTTTTTCAACCGGATCAATATCGGAGAACTGTTCCGGATACATTATACATGCCGCATAATAAGCATCCGCCAGAGCCGTTTCCAGATTGGAAGCGGATGAGCGGAAAGAGATCTGAGAATATACCTTACCCTCCTTAACAGCCGTCAGATTCTGGTAGTAATCAGGATTATCTGCATAATCTTCATTAATCAGGCTCATTCCATTGAAATCAAGAAAAATAATTTCAGGATCCCAGGTTAATACCTGTTCCAGATCAATATCAAACGCCCCTGTCTGATCCGTTGTGTTTGCAAGATTGTTCGCATGAATCAGCTCAAAAGGCCCATAATAAGCTTCCGTTCCTTCAAAACCATGTGCGCCCTTAAAAGAAACACCCGCCACATAGACACTGGGCTTGTCCTCTTCGGGAATGTCGGCTGTACGGTCATCCAGATCCTTTTGAATCCCCTTCAGATATGCCGTAAGCTCCTGCGCACGATCTTCCTTTCCATAAAGCTCCCCCATAATACGGATGGTTTCATAAGCATTATCATCCAAAGTCGTATCACTGCCGGGAACCATCACAACAGGGATACCGGATTTCTCCTGCAGATCGTCCGCATCCGCGCTCGCATAGGAGGACATTACAATAACCTGAGGGCCTGCGGTGATGATTTCCTCAATATTGGGTTCCCCATTGGTTCCGGTAACCGGAAGGTCTTTAAACTTATCAAAATTCACATAATTGTACAGCCTGGACATTCCTTCCTTCACTTCATAATCCTCTACGCCAACCACCAAACCGGCGGCATCCATATAACAGCTGTATCTTAACGCGCCGACACCTACACAGACAATGCTTTCGACCCTGGACGGAATTTCCACATCACGGCCTGTACTGTCGGTAATAATACGAGTTGCCGGCTCTTCCGTACTTTCTGCTTCCGACTCTGCCGCACTGTCGGTACTGAGCTGTTCCGTGAATTCTTCACTCTGCTGTACAGAGCTTCCGCCAGCAGACGCGGACTGATCTGCTTTGCCTGTACAGGCGCATAATGACATGGCCATGACGGATACTACTATCATAGATACTATTTTTTTCATTTTATTCCTCCCTCGATTGCAGGCCCTCCTGCGATGATTTACCAACTACACCTGCCAGTAAACAGCTGCAATTGTGGTATGTGTTGTTTCCTTTATAACGTTATCAATGCTTTCTCTATGTAAAAAATCTTTAATCTGTTCCTTTTGATACGATGACAGCGAATGGGAGGACGAAATCCTTAAAGTATATTCCTCAACTGCATCCTCCGTTTTCCAGCTGTTTTCCCGCTGCTGCTCTTCATACTCTATTTTTGGCTTTTTTCCGTTAAGCCACAGCAATTCAAATGCATACAGAAGAGCCTCGTCCAGGGAATTCGTATCTGCCTCCAGTTCAAGAAGACTGTTCAGCTTGTCCAGTATGGAATTACTGCGTCTGGTCGGCTTTACCATAAGGCACCAATTCCGGCTTGCCTCCGATAATTTAAGAAAAGAATCGGCAGAAACTACCGCCGGAGTCATGTTCGCCAATACCAAATCAAACTTATTCTTCCAGCCAAGAGCCTGTAAATCAATATTCTGCCAGTCCTGAACGCAGAAACAGGCGGAAGAAGCACGGGCGATCCTGCTCTTTTCACATTCCTCGATCATTCGCGGTGAAAAATCAATGCCTGTGACGCAGGCTCCCAGCTGCTCCAATGCAAAGGAAAAACGACCACCTCCGCATCCGACATCCAGCGAGCTCTGCCCACGTTCGATCATTTGCTTCTCTGTGATCAGACGTATAGCCAGACTGCTCTGTGCTGTTGGTATGTCTCTGGACGCAAATGCGCCGGCCTTGCTGTTCCACCAGTCGATGGCAGCCTGCGGATCTTTCATGCCGGGACTCCACCGATCTTTTACTTCCTGTATGGTCATTGCACCCCTCCTTTTATGTACTGCAAGTAAGTGTGCAGCCATGAAATAATATTTCACTTAACGGCTGAAACAATAAAAAAGCTGCTCAGTCTGTACTTCTGACAGACCAAGCAGCCTACATGACTGCAAATAATTTAAGTAAAAAACATAATCGGACAATAATTCTATATGCTGACTTCAGTCAGTGTGACGCGCTTCGTGTGCTTTTTCAATATAGCACTTCCACTTTCTTCTGTCAAGATCCTACAGTATTCACGCGGTGAAGTGTTGAAATCTTGTTTAACCATTATAAACCTTATATATTAGGGAATTTTTTCATTTCAGTTTACTATGGCATTTCAATTTTCTATTGCAGAACTTCGGTTTAACGTATAAATCCTATCTCTTATTTACCGGCCCATTCCTGATACCATTGCCTTACCGTTTCCAGGCTTTCCTCCACAATTTTGGATGTATCCTCCGCCGAGAATCCTCTGTCATACAAATTATGGGCTGTCTGACAGGCTTTGTCTCTTGCTCCATTCTCAAAGCCTTCTTCCCTATCCTTCACTCTTTCTTCCCATGCCTGCATATATCTCACTCCCATCTCTTCAGTGAATTTTTTTACAGATATAATTATAGATTTCCTTATTCCTTTCTGTCCTAGCGCCACAAGCTTTTTTTTATCTGCCGGTAGTAATACTACTGATTTTGTCTGCTTAAGTAAAAATCGTATACAGAGTGCAGCAAATTCATTTTACTTATATATCCTTTATGATATACTTAATATTGAATATAGTTATTCACAATATAACCGTTATTCTATAACTCAATCATACCATAAACAGAATATATATTCTATTGATTATCAATTAAAATGTTCATTTACAAGGTTTATCAAATAAACTGTACACAAATTCTAAGAACACACCTATAAAGTGAGGTAACCATGAATTACACAGAACACAATGCAAAAGCCTGGGATGTCATAGGAGAAGGCAGCTCGGAAGATGGCAGGGCACAATTTACTCAGATGATCAGTCATGAAGATTATCTGCGTGCAAAAGAGGGGCTTCTTCAGGTTTCCCTAACCTCTTCAAAATATGTCCCGGAAAATTGGTTTCCATCCCTTAAAGGAAAAAAGATTCTGGGCCTGGCCTGCGGCGGCGGACAGCAGGGCCCTGTTTTTGCCGCACACGGTGCCGATGTTACTATTATAGATATATCTCCCAGACAGCTGGAAAACGAAAAACTGGCAGCAAAAAGAGAAGGCTATTCCATAACAACATTACTGTGCGACATGGAAAAGACTCTGCCTTTTGATGATAATTCCTTCGATATCATTTTTAATCCTGTATCAAATTGTTATATTGAAAACATTCTGCCGGTATGGAAAGAATGTGCCCGTATTTTGAAAACAGGCGGAATATTAATGATGGGTTATGTTAAAGAAGAGCACTTTATGTTTGAACCGGATTTCAGCAAAGATCAGGCACTTACCACCATATATAAACTTCCTTTTCATTCCCTTCGTGACTTAAGTGAGGAAAAGAAGCAGAAAATGCTTAAGAATCATGAACCACTTCTGTTCAGCCATAGCCTGACAGAACAAATAGGAGGGCTGATAAAGGCCGGATTTCTTATTACCGACCTTTATGAAGACGGAGACGGCGGCGGATTATTTGATCAATATATGAATTCTTATGTAGCTGTCCGGGCAGTAAAAGCACAATTCAGGATGGCCTGATGCCCATTGAAACATAGATGCCGAGTTCTGTGTTCCATCCTTAATGTACAACAAAAATATCCTCAGAACTCCTTTCCGGGTTCCGGGGATATTTTTATGGCTATTATTTACCAGCCCATTCCTGATACCATCGCCTTACCGTTTCCAGGCTTTCCTCCACGATCCCGGACGTATCCTCCGCCGAGAATCCTCTGTCATACAAATTATGGGCTGTCTGACAGGCTTTGTCTCTTGCTCCATCCACGAATCCATCTTCAAAGCCTTCTTCCCTATCTTTCACTTTTTCTTCCCATGCCTGCATATATCTCACTCCCATCTCTTCGCTGGATTTTATTTTGCAGATGTAATTATGGATTTTTCTGATTCTTTCGCTCTCTGACTCACAGGCCTGTTTCCCGTCTGTCTGTTCCGCATACTCCAAAAATTCCACCAGCTCACTGCTCACTTCGTCCCGGTTCTTTCCCTTCGTATTAAGAAAAATACGGACTGCCCCATCCTCAAGAACACACGATAAATCCTCACTGCATCTGGCCTGAAAGGTATATTTATATTTACCAAGTCCAAATATATCATACGGCGTGATCACAATAATGTAAGTTTCGTTCAGCAGGTTAAAGTGAATGGAACCGGGTTCCAGCAGCGAAGAATCCAATAGTGACTGGTAGTATCTGCTGCGTTTCGGCAAATCATACTTAAGCTGCTTCTGCATTTCCGAATTATATATAATCCTGTCCTCATCCATGGAAAAAACGTCCATACGAATGGAACGCAAAAGCGGGCTTGTCCGCAGCTCCTTCTCTGTTTCGTTTTTCGTCAAAAGGGCAATGTCTCTGCCTAAAATAATCTCAAGCACCGCCCGATGTACCTCTTCGTTTTCCATTGCCGCATCAAAGAGAAAGCGGTCCATAAGGGTTAATTCGCCAAGAGGCACCATTTTGGTTTTTCTTTCAGTCATTTAATCTTCTCCTTTATTTTATCATATACACAGGAATTGAATCAATAATCAGAAACGAAAAACAAGCATAGACATCCCCCCTTACCCTTAAAATAAAAATACGGAAACTTATGGGCAGAACTGCCCTGATAAAAAAAGAATTTACAGATAAATTTATCTTAGCATAAACTGCATACATGGGCAACAAAAAAAGACTGAATCCCGTGCACTTTTACACATGGCTTCAGCCCTTTTCCAACAGGTCACCGAATTTGCTCCGCCGACCGTAAATAAATATTTCAAAAGTGCCAAAAGCACTTTGAACTAACTTTCCTTTATTATCTTTTTATAGAAATCCACTCCCATGGGCAGCGCCCCGATGGAAATATTCTCATTCAGCCCATGGATGCTTTCATACTGCTGTTTATTAATATAAAGCGGGGCAAAACGTATGCAGTTATCACATATATCCTTATAATATTTGGCATCGGTACCGCCGGTCATCACGTAAGGGCTGACCCCGATTCCCGGATAAATTTCATGGATGGTTTCTTCCACCTTCCGGAAGGCATCCTCCGCATAATTGACAACCGGACAGGGATAATCCTTGTAAATAACCTCTGTCTCCAGATCGTACTGCTTCGCTTTTTCGCTGATCAGCTCAATGCTTTCATCCGTTGGCTGATGAGGGATAAAACGAAGATTGCCTGTCACATAAGCTTCCTGAGGCAGTACATTCAGGCCATCCGCCCCCTTTGCCATGGTAAAGGCAATTGTGGTATGCAGCATGGCCGCGCCGGCGGGGCTTATAGAAGGCATGAGCTTTTTAAGAAGAGGCTTGAAAAGCCACAGGTTGGCAAATACCATTTTCATCCCAAAATTCATATTAGGGGTTACACGGCGGAACATTTCCAGCACAGTAGGGTTAAATTCACTGGTAAAGGGATCGTGCTTTTCCACATCCGCCATAAATTTACTCAGACGGACAAGAGGTGTATTTTTCCCCGGCGCGCTGGCATGGCCGCCTTTGCCCCTGGCGATAAACTTCAGGTCGCCGTAACCCTTTTCCAGAACCCCCACCATGGCATAGGTCCCTTTCACGCCGCCGATGGGTTCTTCCATAATCATGCCGCCTTCATCTATCAAAAGTGCCAGCTTTACTCCCTGCTCCTTCAGATAAGCAACCGTTGACGGCGCGCCCTCTCCGCTGAATTCCTCCGTACAGCTGCTGGCGATATAGACATCCCTCTCCGGCTGATGGCCTTCCTTTATCAGTTCTTCCACAGCGGTAAAAATGCAAAACAGGCTGGATTTGGTATCCACGGTTCCCCTGCCCCAGAGGTTTCCGTGTCCGTCAATATCACCGCTGAAGGGTTCATGATCCCATTTTCCGTTGGCTTCCACAACATCATGATGGCTCATGAGGAGGATGGGCTCCGCCTTTCCCTTACCGCTCCATTTAAAAAGCAGGCTTCCGTTGAATTCATGCTTCTCACAGGTTTTATGTACCAGAGGAAACAGTTCCTCCAGGATTTCGTGAAATTCATAAAATTTTGTCTTATCGGTATCAAACCGGCTGGATACCGTTTCCTTTCGGATCATTTTTGCCAGAGCTTCTCCGTATTCTCTCGCTCTTTCGTTTTCCTGAAGCTCCACCTTTGCCGTCATGGCCGATGTGGGCTGCAGCATACAGGTTCTCACTATAACTGCTGCTGCAAGCAGAAGTATAAGAATTACAATTGCCAGGATTATATTGCCTGTCATATCTGATTCCCCCTAATATTTTTTATTATAAAAGAAAAGCTTAGAGCTTTCCTTTTTTGAACAGGAAATAGCCAATCAGCAGGGCCATCCCACCCGCCGGAATCATCAAAAGGCTGGTCTGGGAAATAGCCGCCGGCACAAATACACACAGCAGAGTCATGGAAAGAACCGGTACTGCCGCAATCTTGGGGCTCTTCATAAAATACTTTAAGCCCAAAGCGCCGAACAGAGCGGGTACCACGTTGTCAAACGCGGGGATGAGCACCGGATTTTCCAAGACCGGACGCAGCGGAATCATTAATATAACCCCCGCCACAATAACCAGAGTGGTGACAATGGCACTGGTGGCCACGCTGATCGTGGAAATAATTTCATTTTCCGGGGTTCCCACCTTGGTTTTGGCGATATCCCTGGCATTCATGGCACAGGGGATTTTCATGTTCGTCACGTTGCCGGTGATAAAGGCCAGATAGCTGCCGCCGGCTCCCAGCATGGGTGTGTATACCAGGAATTCCACAATCGCTACAGGTATATAAATAATCCCCACCTTGGCGAAACCAATCAGAAAGCCTTTCAGGCTTGGTGTGACGCCGTTTACCGCTCCGATTAAGAAAGGGACTCCTATCAGCAGGATTACACTGACAATGAGCATACATCTTCCTATCCTGTGGATTCCTTTGTTGAAGTCATCCAGAAAAGCCTGCTTAAGGGCTTCGTCTTCCTGCATTCGTTCGATTTTCTTTTCGTCCATTTTCATCCCTCCCTTATACCAGGCTCATGATCACAGCTGCTGCCATGCCTGCCAGCATACTCACCGCCATGCTGAAGTTATCCAGGACCGCCATGCCTTTTTTGTTGGTAAAATATTCGAATACCGCCATAAACGCTGCAGATACCGCGGCAACCGCAAGAGGGACATAGTTTCCGGTACTGGTAAACGTCCCCACGTAGGAACCGATATAAGCGCCGCACAAACCAACAAACATACAGGTTGTGGCATGGTCACCGAAACCGGGCTTGCTGTCGCCCTTCGCTTTAGGGGCCTTCTGGATTTTGCCGAGATACTTTTTAAGGAAGAAAATACAGCAGAACACCCCGCCCAGAATGCCGATGGTCATTACCAGTGAAATGGTTGCAAACGCCGACATACTCATTTCCGACAGCTTCAGACCTGTGAGGCCGATGCTCTGAGCGGCGATTTCCGCCACATTCAATTCATACTGAAGGGCACCAATTACCGAAAGGCGGAGCCAGGAAAAGGGGACCCCCAACGTTCCGCTGAGGGCGATAACGCCCAGCAGGATGCTTATACTGGGCAGGATGGTAAAGGTGGCGCTGGATATAATGGCACGTTTCAGAACTTTTTTGTCCATGCCGATAGCCAGGCCGGCACGATAGCTTTTTATCAGATATACAAAACACATCACTGTAATGAAAAGTAGGACACAGGCTACTATCAGATAAAAAACACCTGAGTTCACACTTGCTATATATTCATTGTTCATATTCACGTTCTCCTGCTGTTTTCTTAATGGGAAAAGGGGCGCCGATTCCGGCACCCCTGCATTTACAGTCGGATCATGCTGCTTATTTCACCAGCCGCACCGTTTCACGGGCAATAGCCAGCTCTTCATTGGTGGGAACCACCATGGTAACCACCGCGCTTCCTTCATCGGAAAGAATGATTTCTTCCCCGCGCACTTTGTTTTTCTCCAAATCAATATTGGTTCCCAGATATCCGATATACTGGGCGATCATCGCGCGTACTTCAGAATTGTTCTCACCCACGCCTGCCGTGAATACGATCACATCCACGCCGTTCATGGCAGCGGCATAAGCGCCGATATATTTGCCCACGCGGTAGGCATATGCCTCCAGCGCATGCTTTGCCTGATCATTCCCGGACTCCGAAGCCTGTACCAGATCGCGGAAATCGCTGGAATACCCGTCAGACAGACCGAGAACGCCGGATTTCTTATTGCAGATATCGATTACCTCAGATGCGCTCAGACCTTCTTTTTCCGCAAGGAAGGAAACAATAGCAGGATCCATGTCCCCGCTTCTGGTTCCCATGATGAGGCCTTCCAGGGGAGTCAGTCCCATGGAGGTATCCACGGATTCCCCGTACTTCACTGCGGAAACAGAAGCGCCGTTGCCCAGATGGCATACGATGATCTTCAAATCCTTTCTGTCCCTGCCCAGGATCCGGGCCGCGCGTTCGGATACAAAATCATGGCTGGTGCCATGGAAGCCGTAGCGTCTGATTTTATATTTTTTGTAATATTCATAAGGAAGGCCGTACAAGTATGCCTTTTCCGGCATGGTCTGATGGAATGCGGTATCGAACACCGCCACCATGGGCACATCCGGCATGATAGCCTGGCAGGATCTGACGCCGATGAGGTTCGCCGGGTTATGCAGCGGAGCCAGGTCATTGCAGTCCTCGATCGCCTGAAGGACCTCTTCGTTAATACATACGGAACCGGAAAAATTCTCCCCTCCATGAACCATACGGTGTCCTACCGCATCAATTTCCTTAAGGGAACGTATCACTCCCACCTTCTCATCGGTAAGCTTTTCTATTACCAGCTTCACCGCTGCAGTGTGATCCGGCATATCCGCTTCCTGCTTCACCTTGTCACCGCCTGCCGGCTGATGGGCGATGTTGCTGCCGTCAATTCCGATTCTTTCACATAAACCTTTTGCCAGTACCTCTTCACTGTCGCTGTCAATCAGCTGATATTTCAGGGAAGAGCTGCCGCAGTTGATAACCAAAACCTTCATACTTATGATACCCTCCTGCTGTTTTCATCCATTTTTTCATACGGATCCGCCAGGAAGGTATATTTTCCTGCCTTATTCCGCATTTCCATAATGGTATTCTATCATACTTTTTCCATGATGTGGGAAAGATTAATAAGCTCTTCCCCAATAAACCATTTTTTTGGCCGGCTTTCCGCAGCATACGCACTTATCGGAAAGCTGTTCCTGCTCGAAAGGCATACAGCGGCTGGTGGCGGCGTATTTTTCTTTGATCATATCCTCGCAGGCCTGGTCGCCGCACCACATGGCTTTTACAAAGCCCGGCTTGGTATTGAGGGTTTCTTCCAGCTGTTCCATGTTTTCCGCCACATAGGTATGGGAATCTCTGTGGGCGCGGGCGCGTTCCAGCATATCCGTCTGAATCTGCTCAAGAAGCTCTCCTGCCTTTGCCTCCAGATCCTCCAGGGCAACCTCGATTTTTTCTCTGGTATCCCTGCGGCAGAGCACACATTTTCCTGCTTCGATGTCCTTGGGGCCGATTTCCACACGGATGGGAATGCCGCGCATTTCCTGTTCGGAGAATTTCCATCCGGGACTCTTGTCGGAATCATCCACTTTCACACGGAAATTACTGAGCCTGTCCTTCAGCTGATAAGCGGTATCCAGAACGCCTTCCTTCTTCTGCTGGATAGGAATGATCACGATCTGGGTAGGAGCCACCTTAGGAGGGAGCACCAGGCCGGAATTGTCTCCGTGAACCATGATGATCGCACCGATAAGACGTGTCGTCATTCCCCAGGAGGTCTGGTAAACATATTTCAGGGTATTGTCCTTATCGGTAAACTGGATACCGAAGGCTTTGGCAAAGCCGTCGCCGAAGTTATGGCTTGTGCCGGACTGCAGTGCCTTTCCGTCATGCATCAGGGCCTCTATCGTATAAGTAGATTCCGCTCCCGCAAATTTCTCTTTATCTGTCTTGCGTCCCCTGATAACAGGCATAGCCAGAACCTGCTCACAGAAATCCGCATACAGGTTCAGCATCTGGATCGTACGCTCCTCCGCTTCTTCCATAGTGGCATGCGCAGTATGTCCTTCCTGCCACAGAAATTCACGGGAACGCAGGAAAGGCCTGGTTTCCTTTTCCCAGCGGACAACGGAACACCACTGGTTGTATACCTTGGGAAGGTCACGGTAAGAATGGATATCATTTTTATAAAAATCACAGAAAAGCGTTTCCGAGGTAGGGCGCACACACAGACGTTCCTGGAGAGGCTGAAGGCCGCCATGGGTTACCCATGCCACCTCAGGGGCAAAGCCTTCCACATGATCCTTTTCCTTCTGAAGAAGGCTTTCCGGTATAAACATGGGAAGATACACATTCTCCACGCCGGTTGCCTTGAATCTCTCGTCCAGCTGCTTCTGGATAAGCTCCCAGATCGCATAGCCCGCAGGCTTTATCACCATACAGCCCTTAACGCTGGTATAGTCAATCAGCTCCGCTTTCTTTACCACATCGGTGTACCATTGAGCGAAATCCTCGTCCATGGAGGTTATTGCCTCCACCAATTTCTTGTCTGCCATTTTTCTTTCTCCTTTTTCCTTCATTGCTTTTTTCAGCAAAAAAACCGCCGTTTTCTGATCCGCCATTCAGGCCTCCTAAAGGAAACCTGTCTGAGGGACCGGAAAACCGGCGGTACCACCCTGATTAACACATCTGCTGATGCGTTCACTTACTTTTCCGTTAACGCCGGAATTACGTTGCACTTATGGAACCGTCACGTTCCTTCGTACAAGGCTCCAAGGCCGGTTGGGCTGCGGCTTCATGAAAACCTCCCACCATCGGTTTTCTCTCTGTGGATGAGACATGCAGCTTACTTTTCCTTTTCTCTGCCTTATCAATATATATGTATTGATATTAGGAAACTTTTTGGGTTTTGTCAACTTATTTTGATAATATCCTCTGCATAAGCGTTACAGTTCAGCCTTCAGCCGCCGTCTGTGCCAGCCCCGCCGCCCTTGCCGCCCTCCTTTTCCCAGCCCGCCTGGCCTTGCCCTCCCCTGTGGGGCAGCACCCTGCAAGGATTTCTGTAAGGGGCGTTATAAGCACGCCGGTCCTTAGGCTGCGTCCTGTGCAGCCTTAGTACCGCTGCGTGATTATCCGAGCGGGAGCGTCCCCTCTAAGGAACCTTGCAGGGTGCTGCCCCACAGGGGAGGGCAAGGTCAGGCGGGCTGGGAAAAGGAGGGCGGCAAGGGCGGCGGGGTTGGCACAGACGGAGGCTGAAGGCTGAACTGTAACTGTTTTTGGAAAAAATAAGCGGATTTGCTGGACAGATCCCCCGGAATACGAGTAAAATAGAACGCAGTAAAATATATTTCTTATGCGACAGGAGATTTAACATGAGTAAAGTGATTTTAACGGGCGACCGCCCTACCGGAAGGCTTCATGTGGGCCATTATGTAGGTTCGCTGAAACGCAGGGTGGAGCTGCAGAATTCCGGTGAATACGATAAAATTTTTATTATGATTGCAGATGCCCAGGCTCTGACTGATAATGCGGACAATCCGGAGAAGGTGCGTCAGAATATCATAGAGGTGGCGCTGGATTATCTGGCATGCGGGCTGGATCCGGAAAAATCCACGCTGTTTATCCAGTCACAGATTCCGGAGCTGTGTGAGCTTTCGTTCTATTATATGAATCTGGTGACGGTTTCCAGGCTGCAGCGTAATCCTACGGTGAAGTCGGAAATCCAGATGCGTAACTTTGAGACAAGCATACCTGTGGGCTTCTTTACCTATCCAATCAGCCAGGCGGCGGATATTACGGCTTTTAATGCCACTACCGTTCCCGTGGGCGAGGATCAGGCTCCCATGATTGAGCAGACGAAGGAGATTGTCCACAAATTCAACTCCATTTATGGGGAAACGCTTACGGATCCTAATATCCTTCTTCCGGATAATAAGGTTTGCATGCGTCTGCCGGGTATTGACGGCAAGGCTAAAATGAGCAAATCCTTAAATAACTGTATTTATTTGTCGGATACGGAGGAAGAGGTCCGTCAGAAAATTATGTCCATGTTTACCGATCCGGGCCATCTCCGGGTTCAGGATCCGGGAAAGGTGGAAGGGAATCCGGTATTTATTTATCTGGAGGCATTTTCCAATGAGGATCAGTTTGCCCGTTATCTTCCTGAGTACCAGAATATTCAGGAGATGGAGGATCATTATGCCAGAGGCGGCCTTGGGGATGTAAAGGTTAAAAAATTCCTGAATAATGTCATGCAGGAAGAACTGGAACCTATCCGGAAACGGAGAAAAGAATTTGAAAAGGATATCCCTGAAATTTATAATATTCTGAAAAAAGGCAGCGATGTGGCGGAAGCGGAAGCCGCTAATACGTTATCTAATGTAAAAAGGGCTATGAAAATCAATTATTTTGAGGACAATGCTTTGATTCAGGAGCAGGCGGAACGTTTTGCTGCCGAAAGGGAATAATACCGGTCATCAAAACGCAGATTCCAAATTATAAAAGATAATAGAAAAGAATATACGCCTCCGGGCGTACAAAAGAGAGGGAATCCCGTACGCAGGTTTCCCTCTCTTTCTATTGAGTATATTGAATACTTATTTCTGTTCCTTATAATCCCAAACGTTCCAGTTCGTTGTCCAAACGAAGGATTTCAGCCTCAGACAGTTCCCATGCAAACGCGGCACAGTTCTCATCTGCATGGGCTTCACTTCTTACCCCTACCAGAGCCGTTCCCACGAAATCTTTCTGTGTACTCCAGTTTAATGCCACCTGGGATACAGGACAATTATGTTCCCCTGCTATTTCATCCATGGTCTTTAAAAGCTCCTGGATTTTGGAGAATTTGGGTTCCCTGAAATAATCATAGAAGGTGAGACGCAGATCTCCGGGTTCAAAATCCGGCGTGTCCCTGTATTTTCCGGAAAGGATTCCCGCTCCCATGGAACCATAGGTCATGGAATCAATTCCCCGGGAGGCGCCCCAGCTCATCAGCTGTTCATACTGTCTTTCCACCATGGAAAAGGGGGGCTGCTGTACATCAACGGTGAGATATTTTTCCGCTTCTTCTATCTGTTCCTGCGTAAAATTGGATACTCCCACGTAACGGATTTTACCCATACGTTTTAAATCTGCCAGGGCGGACATGGTCTCGCAGATGGGAGTGTTTACGTCCGGCCAGTGTACGAAATAGAAATCAATGTAGTCGGTATCCAGATTCATGAGAGAGCTTTCCACCTCCCTCATGGCATTTTTATAGGTAGCCTCTTTGCGGAAATCTCCCTTAAACACATCCGGCACCAGTCCGAATTTGGTGGAAAGGAGGATTTTATCCCTGGGTATGGTACGGATGGCCTCCCCCACTATTTTTTCTGCGGTTCCGTTCCCGTAGCATGGGGCCGTGTCGATCAGGTTGACTCCCAAATCCACCATTCTGCGGATTGCGCGGATGGAACCCTCCCGATCCACCGGACCGTAATTTTTTCCTCCGATCGCCCAGGTTCCCACGGCAAGACAGGAAACCTTTACATCTGCGTTTTTGAAATGCTTATACCTCATAGTGAACTCCTTTCTGTTCTTTTCTGATTTATTTTTTATCCTTTTACTTTTTTCCCTGTTTTCCATCCCTGTATTTATATTTCCTCAAACAGCTGCTCTCCTTCAAAATACCGGTCAATGGAATAAAGCGCACCGCCCAGATCTGCCGCGCGGTCAAAGTCCAGGCCGGAAAAAACGATGGAAAGCCCCTGGGGAATATGGAAAAAAGGAGACTGCTTCACCAGCTCCTGCAGACGCTTCAGGAAAAAATCTCCCGCAAGCGTATAAATTCCCTGAATAACAATTATATGAGGATCATACAGCAGCATGATATTGCGGATTAATATACTATAATAATCAATGGACTTTTCCACGGCCTTTCTCGCACATGCGTCTCCTTTTGCGGCAAGGCGAAGAATCTTTTCATAGTCACAGCTTCCGCTTCTGTCAGCCGCAGGTTCTTTTTCCCGCGGAAATGCTTTTTCCAGTTCCTGCATATAGCCGCACAGGGCGTCAGGGGAAACGGCTGTTTCAAAGCATCCCTTATTTCCGCAGGCACAAGCCTTTTCCTCGGTCTCTCTCACCGTAATATGTCCCAGTTCCCCGATGAAGCCGTTGGCCCCCTGCATCAGGACTCCGTTTTCCAGGACGCAGCCGCCGGTAGAAGTCCCGGTGGATATGGTCACTACACGGCAGGAGGCATATTCCGGATGCTCCGAAAGCTCTGCGTAGCCGGCGAAGCGGCTTCCATTATTGATGGTAATTCCGGCAAACCCGGGAAGACGGGCCTGCAGATCCTCCTTTACCGGCAGATCTCTTCCCCATGCCTGGTTATGAATGGGAAAACGGAGGATTCCCCTGGGGGCATCCACTATCCCTTCAAAGCCTATGGCTATCCCGCAGATTTCCTTTTCTTCCAGCTTTCCTGCTTCACAGGCCGCAAGGACCAGGGCAGAGATATCGTCCATGCATGACTCATAGCTGCTGCCATCCGTATAGGGGAGGCTTCTTTTGTCCAGTACCTTACATGTCAGGTCAAGAAGCGCACACTTTATTCTTTCACTCCCGGCTGTTATGGAAATCACATAGCGATGGGCGCCGTTCAGGGCAAACAGCTCGGGCTTCTTGCCGCCCTCCTCCGTGGAATTCCCTTTCCCCATGCTTCTTACCAGCCCTCTTGCCTGGAGCTCGGCAAGTATCTTGGTTATGGTAGGTACGCTCAGATGGGCCTGCTCGGCCAGTTCTCCCGCCGTCATGACCTCCCGGCTCCGCAGAAGCGCCAGAATCAGCCTCTGGTTATGATACTTGATATTTTTGGGTTTGCGGCTTGTAAGCATGCGCTAATCTCCTTTTTTATATCTGTTAAAGGCTGTGGATTCCCTGTTCATGGGCATTATCGAAGTGCAGTCCCAGATATCTGGCCGCTTCCCTCAAAACAGGAAGATAATTTCCATAGCATACGCCCAGATGGTGAATGTAGGGGCCAAACATCAATTTTTCTTCCCACCGCTGCCAGTTATCAGTCTCCATCCACACATAGGTGCCTGTGGTTTCCGGCCCGTCTGTGGTAGAGGCTTCTCCTGCAAAAAGATAGTACTCTCCACCCAGTTCATCAAATCTGCATACGGTCAGCTGTCCCGCCTTCAGTTCAAAGCTTTCCTGGCCTTCCACCAGGGCGGCTTTGCTTTCCTCCTTTTTCAGGGAATAAGGGAAGGGTCCGCAGTGCCACAGCAGCTCGGCATTGTCATTTTCCGGATGGCGGATGGTCAGATCCGCAAGGAACTCCACATCCTCATACAGGCTGCAGGCACGGAGGATCGCCATGGTAACCGCACCGTTCACATCCGTTTCACAGGCAAGGGGCAGGCCCTCATCCGCCATTTCCCCCAATACCAGGCAGGGGCAGATATCCGCCAGGGCGGGAAAAGCGGACCAGCATTCGAAAGCTCCCACGGAGCAGTTATTTTCCTCCATCAGCTGCTGTACCGCCATTTTGACTGCCGCCGCCTTACGCAGATCTTCTTCTTTTGTCTGAGCGCAGTCCATACGCCGGCTGATATTTTCACAATAGCTTTGGAAAACCATGCTGTTTTCTTCCAGGATTGTCTTCATTCTCCCCACCACTGCGGATGGTGAGATGGGAACACATACCATGCCGAACCGGCTGAGCAGATCCGCTTCGTTTGCCATCACGCTCATGAAAGGAACCGGCCTGTCTCCGATCTTGGCAATGCGGAGGCCCTTCACAGCCTTTACCACTGCCGCCGTCCTGAGGAAATTTTCATAGCCGGAGGCAAAGCGGGGGCTTTCCGTCTCACAGTTGAATATGTAGCTGTAGGTCACTCCATATCTTCGCATCACCTTGGTGGCTGCGAACATGCCGCACTGGGTGTCCCGGCCCCGGCTCTCGTCCGTGTTGGGCCGCTCGTCCCGGGCGCCCCACATCAGGGTGGGCACCTTCAGGGCCGCCGCCACCCCCGCCGCGCACTGCTCCTCGCCAAAGTCGCAGTGGGGCGTGAACAGGGCGTCGATCCCCGCCTTCTTGAACTTCTCCACCACCTGGGGGATCTTCTCCGTCTCGTACAGGATGCCGTTCTCGCACAGGTCGTCGATGTCCACGATCTCCACCACGTCCGGGTGGATCTGCCGGATCACCCCCATGAACTTGTCCTTCTGGCGCTTGGCCTCCTCCATGCTCAAAAAGCTCCGCTTGGTGGGCGCCACGCCCAACACGATGTGCTGTTTTCTCATAGCTGCAATTTCCTCCCGTAAAATTCCACACGCTGGTCGATCTCTGTGTAGTCGATCTCGCCGGTCTGCAAGTACTTCTGCACGGTGTCCCAGTCCGGGATGCCCGCCCGGCCCCCGATGCGGGTGCACTTGATGCAGGACACCCCCGTGGCAAGCCGCGCCGCCTCTTTTGGGGACAGCCCCCGCAGCAGCCCCACCACATAGGCCCCGTGGAACACGTCCCCGGCGCCCACGGTGTCCGCCACCGGCACGTCAAAGGAGGGTATCTCAAAGTACCCCTCCTCCGGGCTGTAGCCCACGCACCCCTTGGCCCCCAGGGTGAACACCACGATGGACGGCCCCCTCTCACACAGGGCCCTGCAGTTCTTCTCGTAGTCCTTGTCCCGGAACAGGGCATTGTAGAAAAACTCCGACCCGATGAACACGTCGATGTTCTGGATGTTGTCCATCATCTCCGAGGAGAAGCTGTCCGCGTCCACAATGACCTTGGCCCCCGCCGCCTTGGCGTGGTGCATGGCCTCCACCGAGGCCGCCGTCATGTGGGCCACGAAAAACCACTGGCAGTCCTCCAAAATGCCCTCGTCCAGCTCCGCGAAGCTGGGGGGCTGGGCCGTGCCCCGCCGGTACACGATGCTCCTGCCGTCGGTCTCCCGGTCGCTGAGCACGATGGACAGGGAGGTGGTCTCCCCCTCCCGCACCTTCATCCCGCTGACGTCGATGCCGTGGCGCTCAAAGTCCCGGATGCAGAACTGCCCGTAGTCGTCGCTGCCCACCGCGCCCATCATGGCGCACTTGGCCCCCAGACGGGCGCAGGCCACCATCCCAGAGGCCACCTTCCCGCCGCCCTGCCAGCTCATGGCCCGCACCCCTGTGCCCCCGTTGGGCTTGGGGAACACGTCCACGTTCACCGCCAGGTCCACGCAGGGCATGTCGTACCCTGCCACTTCAAACCGTTTCAAAACAATTCCTCCTAAAGGCCCCCTGTGGGCCTTCCCTTAAAATGAAAACTTGTTGGGGTTTAAAAGCCGCATCTTCCCCCGCACAAACTCGATGGCGTCCTCCGCCGCCGCGTTCATCAGGCCGAACAGGTTCCCCTTGGCCTCTCCCGCGGCCACCTGCTTCTCCACGCTGGCGTAGCAGGCCCGGAAGTACTCCGTGGCGATGTTGAACTTGCTCATCCCCAGCCGCACGCTCTCCTGCAGCTGCTCGTGGGGGATGTCCGAGCACCCGTGGAGCACCAGCGGGATGGGCAGCGCTTTCCGCAGCGCGGCGATCCGCTCAAAGTCCAGGTTGGGCGTCTGGACGTAGGCCCCGTGGGCGTTGCCCACCGCCACCGCCAGGGACCCGCACCCGGTCCGCTCCACGAACTCCACCGCCTGCTCCACGTTGGTGTAGTGGTCCGCGTTGACAATGTCGTCCACATTTGCCCCGGACCCCACATGGCCCAGCTCCGCCTCCACATCCACGTTGAACACGCCTGCCGCCTGCACCACTGCCGCGGTCAGCGCCACGTTCTCCTCATAGGGCAGGGCCGAACCGTCCACCATCACCGAGGGGAACCCGTCCCGCACGCCCCCCACGGCGATGCCGTACCCCGCCGAGTGGTCCAGGTGCACCCCGATGGGCACCTCCGACTTCTCCGCGAACTCCTTGGCGATGGCCGCCACATGCTTTAGGGCGATGTACTTCTCAAACCCCGGGTAGAACTGGATGATTACGGGGATCCGCTCCCGGCCCGCAGCCTCCGCCACCCACTTGATGGTCTCATAGTTGCACACGTTCACCGCCGCCACGCCGTAGTGGTTCTCCGTGGCGTGCCGCAGCAGGTCGTTGACCTTTACCAATGGCATCTCAAACGACTCCTTTCTCTCAGTCCGCTGTGTTGGTGTTGAAAAACAGGGTGTAATGGGGCAGGCCCTCTGTGAACTCCCGGCTGGCCCGGTCAATGGCCTCGTAGTCCTCCTCTGAGAACTGCCACCCAGAGGCCTGGATATTCTCCGCCGCCTGCTTCCCGTTTTTCGCGCCCACGATGGGCGCCGTCACACCGGGCGTCTGCAGCAGCCAGGCGATGGCTCCCTGGGCCGGCGTCTTCCCGTACTTGGCGCTGATCCCGGCCAGCACGTCCGTCACCTCCAGGGCGCGGTCGTAGTTCTCCGGCTGGAACAGCGCGGCACGGCTGCGCCCGTCCGTGAAGGTGGCTCCCTTCTTGTACTTCCCGGTCAGCAGCCCCTGGGCCAGGGTGCTGTAGGGGATGACCGCGATATCGTTTTCACGGCTGAATTTCAATAGCTCCTCGTCGTACCGCCACAGCAGGCTGTAGCAGGGCTGGATCACGTCCACCTGCCCGTACTTCATGGCCGCCTTCATCTCCTCCAGGGAGAAGTTGGAAAGCCCGATGGCGCGGATCTTCCCCGCTTTCTTCAGCTCCGTCATGGTCTCCATCCGCTCCTGGATGCTCACTTCCTCCTCCGGGATGGGGTAGTGCAGAAAGTACACGTCCAGATAGTCCGTCCCCAGGCGGGACAGGCTGTCCTCGCAGGCCTTCACCATCTTGTCGTGGGCCATGGAGGGCTTGAACACCTTGGAGATGATCTTCACCTTCTCCCGGCCGATCCGCCGGGCGGCTTCTCCCACCACCCGCTCGGAGCGCCCGCTGCCGTAGATCTCCGCCGTGTCAAAGGTGTTGACACCGTTCTCATAGGACACCCGCAGCGCTTCCAGGGAGCTCTCGTCCTCTGTGGCGCCAAAGTAGTCCCCTCCCATGGCCCAGCACCCCAGGATCAGCTCCGACACTTCCACTCCGCTTTTGCCTAACTTTTTGTAGTTCATCGCACAACGCCTCCCAAATTTTGCAAAACTCCGGTGGTTGCCGCCATGGGGCAGCGGCCCTCTGCGCGCTTATTTCAGCCGGAGGGCATACAGCTCCCGTCTGGCGGTGATGTACAAATACTCCTTGTCTGGACCAGCCTCCAGCACACAGGCAGGACGGTCTCCCAGTCCTATGGCGTCTACCTTTTCCCCGTTGCGGAACACATAGAGCAAGCAGTCCGGGACATAGGCTTCGCCGGATTCTGTCATGGCAAAGCCATACTCTCCCCGTTCGGCCCACACCCTCGGGCTGGAAAGGACAAACCCCTCTTCCACCTGCACCTGCACAATGCACTTGTTGTACTCGTCCACCAGGTAAGCAGCCTTCCCAGGGCGGAGGGGCGTCAGCCCCGTGGCCCGGGCCAGAGCGGGCTTGTGAACAATGGCGGTTTTCCCATCGGGAGCCAGATAGCAGTGGGTGTCCCTCTTCTCAAAAGAGCGCATCATGTCCCCGCTGTCCCTCCATTGATTGGCCGGGTAGTAGAGCACCTCTGGCTTTGCCTCTTCCAAGGGGACAATGGGGAGCAGCTCCATAGAGGCTTCTGGCGCCCGGGGGTCTAACGCGCAAACCCGAATGCGCCTGTCATGGGAGAAGAAGGGGTAATAGCACCCGCCGCCCGTGTCCGCGCCGAACTCATCGGTGGAAAGCTCTTCCACGCCGTCCACGGTGGAGCCCTTCACAGGCTGGTATTCGGTGACCACCAGCAGCCGGCCCTGGGTATCGCAGGCAAGGGACAGGGGCTGGAAGTGCTGGCTGGTCAGCAGGGCCAGGGTTTGGGATACGGGGTCCCAGCGGTAGATGCGGTACAGCCGGGAATCACAGAGATAGATGCTGCCGTCCGGCGCCTGGCACAGGGCGTCCACGCAATCCAGGCCAGAGGCCAGCTTGGCAATTTCGCCCTTGGCCCCGGGCAGCTTTTTCTGTGCTGCCGCCTGGGGGATGGAAAGCCGCCCCAGCTGCCAAAAGCCTGCGCGTTCCCCAGTGTTGCCGTCCACATACAGGTTCTCGATGGTGTACTTCATCTGGGTGAAGTTGTGGCAGTTGAGAAACTCCAAGTTCTGGCAATTCCAGGCCCGCACCACACTGGGATAGGGGTTGTCCACCCAGATGACCCGGAAGGAGTAGAAATTGGCGAACAGCAGATTCCGGCAGTTGGTCAGCTCATAGGGCTGGCAATAGGGTCCCTCGGCCACTTCTTCCTCTGTCTGCATGCACAGGAACTGCCAGTTGGCCACGTTGCGCATGAGCACCTCATGGCGCACATGGTGCTCGATGGACACCTGGTACATCACGCCGGGGGTTTCGGTTTCCGAGACGAAAAACCCAGCTTCCGCATAGGTGTTGGCGGTCCACACATCCTTAAAGGCGCCTCCGCCATTTTCGGTGATCCACAAACTCCAGTACTGCGAGTCCCAGGGGCGGTCCGGGTCCACATCCGCTGTGCGGGAGGGGTTGTAAACAGGCACGTTTTCCTGCTGCTGGGTGATTTGGCCATGGCCGCCCACAAACTTCACATCGTTCATGTAGGAATCGGCAGAGGCCATCCACTTGCAGCCCACGGCCCGGGGATTGCGGGACGCGGTGTCGATGCCAAGGCCATTGACCAGGTTCCAGCCGCCCCGGCTGGTCTCCAGAACCGCCTTGGGGGCGCCCATCCCGGCCCAAGCGGGGCTGTTCTCCTCGAGGACCAGCTGGGTGGAAATGGGATTCAGGCCGATGAGGGCGTTCCCCTCCCGCATCCGCAGGGTGTCACGGATTAGGTACATTCCCTGGGGAAGGTAGACGGTATCGCACTGGTCCAGTGCTTGTTGCAGAGCGGCTGTGTCATCTGCCACACCATTTCCCAACGCGCCGAAGTCCCGCACATTGCGCCAGGTCTCCTGGGGCGGCAGGTCCTGGATCTCCCGGGGGAAATGGGGCGCCTCAGGAAGAGGCTCCAGCTCCACCAGGGTTTTCCGTTCCGGCTCCTGCTGGCCCAGGGTCAGGTCATCTCCGTGGAACAGGCTGTGGAGCAGGTAGGCGCCAGAGCTGCCCTGGGTCACTTGGCCGCTCTCCCGGCCCAGCAGGAGCTGGGGGACATTGCTGCACCAGAGGTTCCGCAGGTTGATCTGGGTGCAGCTGTTGTCCTCGCGGGAAATTTGGATGGCCGGGCCGGAGATATTCTCCAGCACACAGTCCTTCCAGAACAGCTTTTCCCAGTAGCCGTCCATCACGATATCGGCGGCGGGAACGTCCTGGAACTCCACATGGCTGAACGTCAGGCCGCACTCCCGGGATAGGATGGCGGATTTCCGCTGGCCGGAAAAGGCGCTTTCCACCAGGACAAAGGGCCAGCCGGGAGAGCATTTGGTGGTGTAGATGCCGTACTCTCCCCCCAGAAAGACCAGGTTCTCCATTTCATTTCCCACATCAAAGATGCCTGCCTTGCCCTGGCCAATGTCGAACACACAGTGGGAGACAAATCCATGCTGGGCAAAGTGGGCCCGCATCACCACGGCGGCGGGGTTCCCCTCTTCAATCTGGAAGTTGATGTTGGAGACGGCGCTGTAAAAAGTGCCGGGGTTGGCGTCTTGAATACGCCCTTCCACCCGGGGCATGTTGCCCGTGAACCAGAACATGTACACGGCCTCCCCCTTGTCCTCCTGGGGGGCTTTCTGAAAGCCGGGGGTGTTCTTTTTCAGGACGAACTTCGGCCGGTTTTTCCCAAAGCCGATCATGCGCACCGCCCGGGGCAGGTAAATGGTCCGGCTGACGCTGTAAGTCCCTTCGGGGATCAGCACGATTCCCCGCTTGTCCTGCTGTTTTACGCTGTCCAGCAGAGTCTGCAGCCGCTCAGTCACATCATACACGCCTTCCGCATCCGGTGTCAAGCCGTCTACGTGAAGTACCACAGCTTTTGGATCGTCCAGCTGCAGGGGATAGACGGAACGGGTGTGGGCAAAACGATACTGCTTCATCATATAGGTAAACTCCTCTCCAAATTCCGGCCCGGCCGGAATTGTAATTTAACCCTTTACTGCGCCAATGACGATGCCCTTTACAAAGTATTTCTGGAAGAAGGGGTACACCACCAGAATGGGCAGCGCGCCCATCACGGCCACCGCCATGCGGATGCCTGTGGAGGGCAGCACAAATTCCTCGTTTTGCTGGAGGGATTTGGCCGCGTCGCTGTTACTCATCAGGAACTGTACATCCAAAAGCATCCGATTCAATAGCACCTGAATGCTGAACAGCCGGTCGTCACTAATATAGTATAGACCATTGAGCCAGTCATTCCAATAGGCCAGGCCCACCAAAAGGGCCAGTGTGGCAATGATGGGGATGGACATGGGAAGGACCACCCGGATCAGGATGCGCAGCTCTCCCGCACCGTCAATCCGGGCAGCCTCGATGACGGCGTCTGGGATGTTGGTGGTGAAGTAGGTGCGCATCATAATGACGTAAAAGGCGCTCATCATCAGGCTGGGGAACAGCAGGGCGGCCAAGGTGTTCTTAATGTGGAAGGTCTGGGTCCACATGATGTAGCTGGGCACCAGGCCGCCGTTGAACAGCATGGTGAAGAACAGGAAGAAGGCCAGAACATTGCGCGCGGGCAGGTCCCTGCGGGACAGGGGATAGGCGAACAGGGTGGTGATTGTCAGGTTGCAGATGGTGCCCACCACGGTGACCAGGGCTGAAATGCCGTAGCCTCGAATAATATCGGTGGAGTCCACCAGAAGGTATTTGTACGCGGCCAGGTCAATTTCCCGTGGGATAAAGCTGTATCCATATTTTACCAGGCTGGTCTCTTTTGTAATGGAAGAGATAATCAGCAGCACAAAGGGGATGAGACAGAACAGCACCAGCAGGGCCATGATGATATTTGCCACAACTTGAAAGGTTTTTCCGCGGTCTACCATAGCTTTGCTCCTCCTTTCCCTTAAAACAGAGCGTTTTCACTGCTGACCTTTTTGACCACAAAGTTGGCGGTCAGCACCAGCAGGAAGCCGATCAGGGATTGATACACACCGGCGGCAGAGGCCATGCTGATGTTGTTCAGGGACATCAGGCCCCGGTAGACATAGGTGTCGATGGTGTTGGTCACATCCAGCAGGGGGCCGGAGTTCATGGGGACCTGGTAGAACAGGCCAAAGTCAGAGTAGAAGATGCGGCCAATGGCCATCAGGGTCAGGGTGATGATGGTGGGCTTCAAAGAGGGAAGGGTGATGTGGACCACCTGCTGCCAACGGTTCGCGCCGTCAATCACAGCGGCCTCGTAATACCCCCGGTCAATGCCCACCAGGGTGGCGTAATAGATGATGCAGTTATAGCCCAAGCCTTTCCACAGGTTGACCAGGATCAGGATGAACGGCCAGTATTTGGGCTCTGTGTACCAAGAGACAGGCTCCAGCCCCAAAGCGGGCAGGATGGTCTTGTTCAAAAAGCCGGATTCTGTGCTGAGGAAGGCGTAAACCAGGTAGCTGACCACGACAATCGAGATCAGGAATGGGACCAGAATGGTGGTCTGATAGATTTTCTTGGCTGTGCTGGAACGGATCTCGTTGAGGAGGATTGCCACAGCGATGGCGCTGGCCGTTCCCAGTACGATGAACGCCACATTGTACAGCAAGGTGTTGCGGGTGATGACCCAGGCGTCCTTGGTGGCAAACAGGAACTCGAAGTTTTTAAAACCGATAAAGGGGCTTCCCCAAATCCCCTTGCCGTAGTTAAACTGCTTAAAGGCAATCACAATGCCTGTCATGGGAATGTAGTTGTTGATAATCAGATAAACAGCACCCGGTATCATCATCAGGTAAAGGGGGATAAAGCGCTTCAGCCGTTTCCCCAGGCTTTTCTTTTCTGTCATCAGGGACCCTCCTTAATTGGATTTATCCCGCAAAAAGAGGCGGAGCGCTCAAAGACAATGCTCCGCCTCTCCCACAGGACAATGGAATAGATCGTGAAATGATGAGGTTATTCTTTGCTGGCCAGGTACTCGTCCAGCTGCTTTTGCTTTTCTTCAATAATGGTGTTGGCGCCGGCAGCCTCCAGCTCCTCCAGGAACGCGGGCAGGGCCTCGGCGGGGTCGATAGAGCCGCATGCCAAAGCGTTTTCATATTTACCCTTCACGTTCCGGACGGCGGTGACCTCATTGAGCACGTTGGCGTTGTCCCAGGTAAAGCCCATGGCGGGGGAGACGATGGCGGAATCGTTCCAAGCGGCGGTGTCCTCCCAAATGGTGGGGGAGTCGCCGTCCCACACATAGGAGATCATCTCATTGGGCCACGCCCAGGGGTTAGAGGTATAGCCGGTAGTGGTGCCGTCCACACCCTCGGGATAGGCGATGATGCCCTGCTCTTCGTCAATGATCTCATAGTGCTTGCCCTCGATGCCGTTGATGCAGATATTGGCCAGGTCGGGGTTGATGTACAGCTCGTTGAGCACCTGAATGGCGCGGCCGGGCTGCTCGCTGTTGTGGGCGATATACCACAGGATGTCCACACGGGTGGTGGTGGTGTACACGGGGGTCAGGGTAAAGACCAGCATTTCCTTGGTGGTAGAGCGCTGGTGCTCCACTTCAATGCCGGGTTTGGTGTTGCAGAACTGGCCAAAGCCTCTGCCGGCGGCAATCTGAGTGGCGGCCTGGTCCGAAGTGGAAGAGGCGTCCGGCGGGATCAGGCCCTTCTGCACCCAGTCATAGCGGCGCTCTACAATTTCCTTGTATTCGTCGGAGGCGTACCAGTTGATAACGGTGGTGTCATCGGGGTTGGTGCAGTCCAGCAGGGAGCCGATGTCGCCGCCCAGGTCATCGTTGGTGTTGAGAATGGTCATGGAGCCGCCGCCGGGAACCACGGGCCAAACGTCGGGGTACATCTCTTTTACAGCCTCCAGCAGGGGGACCAGGTCATCCTCTGTCTTGATGTTGCTGTAATCCACGCCGGTGGCGTCAGCCATTTCCTTCACACAGGAGAAGCCCCAGCTCACGGCAACTTCTTTGTTGGCGGGCACCGCGTACTTTTCGCCGTTTAGAGAGGTGGTGGCCCATCTCTCTTCGGGAATCTGCTCCAGCAGATCGGGGCCGTACTCGGGCAGGTACTCCTCCATGGAGACGATCTGGCCGTTGTTGATGGCGGAGACAAAGATATCGCGGTTGTTGTAGAGCACATCCAGTTTTTCACCGGAAGAAAGCATCAGGTTCACCTGGTCGGGATAGCTGCCAAAGCCCACCCGCATAATTTCCAGGGTGGTGTTGTACTTCTCCTCCAGAATCTCGCTGGCGGCCGCGGAAACTTCCTCGCAGTCCTCCGTTTTGGCGTCGCCGGGGATGAGAAGCTTTACCGTGTAGGGTTCCTGGCTGCTCCAATCGGTTTCCCCGGTGCTGGCCTCACTGGTGGACGAGCTGCCAGCGGCTTCCCCGTTTGCGGCGGAAGAGGCGGAAGAGCCTTGTCCTTCTCCTCCGCAGCCCGCGAAAGCCGAAACGAGAAGGGCTGCCGAAAGCAGCATGGTCAAAAGTCTTTTCATTCGGTTTTCCTCCTTCTTTGCGGTGCCTTGCGTCCGCGCTTTTTGCACCGCTTTTTTTATTTCGCTATCATCATAGAATGTTTTGGAAGGAGTTTCTGCCAACAATGTGACCTTCTATTGTTCTAAAAATGACTTTGCTTTTTGAAAAGGTTCATCTATTTTCCCTGTGAATCGCACATTTTGCGGTATTCGGAGGGCGAAACGCCAAATTCTTGCTTAAACACCTTGGCGAAATGGGAGAAGTTTACATAACCCACACGGGAGGCGATGATGCTGATGGGAAAGGAAGTGTTCTTTAGAAGGGACTGGGCCAGCCGCATGCGTTCTTGGGTCAGGTACTCCGACAGGCCAATCCCCATTTCCCGCTTAAAGAGCCGGGAAAGGTATTCTGGGTTGAGGTACAGCGCCTTGGCAATTTCCGAACGGCCGATATTCCGGGTCAGGTTTTTTTG
>OLRD01000277.1_pt1 | contig 46309 bp, 43 predicted proteins | sample 1672051 | NCBI WGS metagenome assembly OLRD01 (sample SAMEA3136640, study PRJEB25190) | human gut metagenome | biome: human gut; feature: human-associated habitat; material: faeces | place: Austria | collected 2013 | reverse complement strand
ACGATGGTGCTTTTCAGCAGTCCTTGATAGGCACCGTAGGTTGCGTGGGCCAGCCTTCCCTTGGCGATCTCCAGCCATTCCAGCAGATAGTCGGCGAACAGCATATCACTGCTCAGGTCGCCCACTTCTTTGGGCGGCTCAAATTCCGCTCGGAGCCTTGCCAGTTCTGACTCGGCTTTGCGCTTATTTCCCTTTTCGGAAAGCCCCAGCGAGATCCATTTCGTTTTTCGCTGCCCTCCGGCGTTTTTGTAGTTCAGCACGGCATAATACTTGCCGTTTTTCAAAGTCAGATGTCCTGCTACCATTTTGTTTTCCTCCTGTCTTTCTATTTGCAGAACAGAACTCCAAACCGACAGCATCAGTATACCATCGGTTTGGGGTTCTCTCTATTCTGCGATTTGTTTGATTACAGCCGCATCAATACGAATCAGCGGGCATCCCTGTTCCGTTCTCTCTGCCGCTTCAGCAGTTCCAACCCCTTGATGATGTCCCGGCGCATCTGCTCCTCGGTGTAGCCGGAAGGGAAATATTTCCGCAGCTCCTCCCGCTTGAATTTGAGCTGCTCCTGCTGGTTGGGCTTCGTCTCCGCCAGCACGACGTAGATTATCTGGTCATCCAGTAAGCCCTCCTGCGCCAGCTTTTTCAGGCGGATGCTCTGGGCGTGGGATGGGGCGCAGTCGTTCAGCGCCATTGCGTCCAACACTGCCCGCTGCTGGTAAGAATCTAAGTAAGAAAGCTCCACCGCCGGATTAAAGGCAATCTTGCCGTCGTCCACCATCGAAAGCAGCTCGGGAATCAGGTAGGTCAGGCGGATATATCGCTGAATCTGCCGTCCGCTGTCTAAGGCTTCATCAGCCATTTTCTCTCTCGACCACTTCTGGCCAACTTGTCCAGAAGTTATACCCTGATGATTCAGTGCATCCAGCTTCATCTTGTAGGCGAACGCCTTTTCGCTGGGCAGGATAGTCTCCCGCTGCAAGTTGGCATCCACCATTGCGATCACCGCTTCATCGTCGGACAGCTCCCGGACGATGACGGGCATCGTCTCGACGCCCAGCACCTGACACGCCGCCAGCCGCCGGTGACCGGAGATCAGCTCGTAACCGCCGTCCGGCAGCGGCCTTGCCAGCGCCGGGGTGATGGCTCCCACCTTGCGGATGCTCTCGATCATCCGCTGCATCTCCTCGTTGTTCTGCACCTTGAAGGGGTGACCCTTGAACGGGTGCAGCTCGGCCAGTGGAATATTCCGTACCCGCTCCAGCTTGGCATCGTCCCGCTCCGCCTGCGTGGAGAACAGGTCGTCCAGCGTGGGTAAAGTAAAATCCGATTTTCTCATTGTGTTGTCCTCACTTTCATAGTTTTTTCTTTCGGGGTTTTAGGGTACGCCCTAACGAGTGTTTTTGCGCTCCGGCCCTGCCGGGAGTAAAAACGCACTGCTCGCTCAGATGGCGCAGGCATCGGCGGCAGGGACACTGTTTGGACTCTGGGAGTACAAACAGTCTGCTCGCTTAGACTGCGCAGGCGTGATTCTCGCTTACTTTAATTCATTCAAAATGGCTTCCAGTCTGCCCTAAATTTCTTCCTTCTGGAGCTGCGGAAGTTCCGTTTTCAGGCCGTTCAGCATCCGAAACAGGCGGTAATCCCGCTCCGTGATGGCCGCTCTGACCTCTTTTCCAAGCCCCAGTCGCCGCAAGTATTCCGACAGCGACAGAGAACAGAACCGGGCATTTTCCAGCAGCTTCTGCTTCTCCTCCTCGGTCACACGGACATTGATCCCGTAGTTTTTGCTGCGCATTTGTTCACCCCCTTTCTTCGGTTTGTGACGGCAATGACGGTTGTGACGGGGATTTCCTTATATAGCGATCCCGGCGTCATTTGCGTCATCGCCGTCACGGCGCAGAAATTTGATGAGTCGGCTTTTTCCTGTTCGCTTGGTGCGGTACTCGATGCCCAGCGGTTCCAGCACCTCATAGGCGAACTGGCCGAGATACTTTGTGACCATATTGGGCGTGACCTCCTGCTCCTTCATTTCGGTCAGCAGCTCCGTGGCCGTGCCTACCCATTCGGTACGGCACTCCATAAAGTCCACCACCCGAAACAGAAATTTCGGCAGCTCCGCCTTGTGAATGTCCTCGCTGTTCTTGCGCTCCACCAGCTCCCAGACAAGGTCGTTAAACTGCAAGGTCAGTTCCTGATATTCCACATCCCGCCCGCTGACCATATGCAGGAGATTATCTGGTGGAGGCTGACGGCTTTGCCGGCGACCCGGAAGAAGCCTGCCGGACATTCTACCGTTTCCTGCAGGGCAAGCTGATCTAAAATTCCTCCCGTCCGCGACGTCGGTCAACGGCGCGCGGCGCAGGAGGGCGTCTTAGAATGGGAGGATTTTACAATGAAAAAACTGAATGTGGGCCTGGTTGGTGCCGGGTTCATGGGAAAAGCGCACTCAATCGGGTATTCCGACATGCCCAAGTATTTCTGGCCGGCCCCGGCCGTGCCGGTTTTAAAAACAATCTGCGACATCGTCCCGGAAATCGCGGCGGATGCGAAAGAACGCTTCGGCTTTGAAAAATGCTGCACGGACTGGCGCGACCTGCGCCAGCAGCTTCGGTCTAAGGCAGCACAGCCTCAGAACCCGCAGCCCCAAGTCCCGCAGAGCGCACCCGTAGCCAAATTTTGCGGCAAGTGCGGTTCGCCGTTGAACGAAGCCGGCAAGTGCCCCAACTGTGACAACAATCAGCCTCAGGCTTAAACGCAAACATTAAGATTATGCCCCGAGCGGAAGCAATGCCGCTCGGGGCTTTTGGTTTTATCGGGAAAAATCTGCCGAAAGTCCCTTAAATTGAAAACCGCTCTCTTGCCCTCTCTGCTTTCTTCATGATAAAATAAGGGAAAAACCAAAACGGAGATATCTTCCATGTTTGCCCTTACAAACGAGCCTTAACTTTTCTTATACTCGAAAAAATGCACTCCAAAGATTGATTAAATCAACTGTGTTAATTATAGCATTTTTTGATTTTTTCAATAGAATTACGAAAAAAGAGTTAGTTTTTGGCAAAGAAAGTAAGAGCAAAACAACTTTTAATAACAAGAGAAATGTATATGGAGATCAGATAGGATGAGAATATTTTTATGCGGTGGAGGTTGTGGACAACAAACAGTTGATGCAAATAAGAAATTAAATAAAGTTATAGATCATAATAAACCTATATTATATATTCCACTTGCTATGCCAAGTGAAAGATATCCAAGCTGTTATGAATGGATTAAAGATGAATTAAAAGGGGTTGATGTTCCAAATATAGATATGGTTGTTTCGGGTGCTGATTTATTTAATAAAAATTTAGAAAATTATTCCGCATTATTTATTGGTGGTGGAAATACTTTTAAATTACTAAAAGATTTGAAAGATAGTGGTTCATTCGAAAAAATAAAAATTTTTATTGAAAATAACGGTATTGTTTTTGGAGGAAGTGCTGGTGCTATAATTCTAGGGCAATGTATCGACACATGTAAATATGCAGACAAAAATGAAGTTGACCTTAAAGATTTAATGGGTTTTGATGTAGTAAGCCATTTTTCTTTTCTTTGTCATTTTACAAATCAAGATGAAGAAAAGACTAAATTAAATAAAAACTATCTGCTAGAATTATCAAAAAAGGAAAAAATAATAGCTCTCCCTGAAGAAGATACTATTTATTATGAGAATGGCAAATTTGAAATTATTGGAAATAGACCATTTTATATTTTTGAAGAAGGTAATATGATTTCGTATAATGTAAATCAAGATAGGTTAACTGAATTTTTAAAGTTAAATAGTGATGCTGATTTATTTAAATAAGCAGCCCCCAAAACGCCGAAAGGCTCCAAAAAGTCCGCGCGCAATTCGGGCTGTAAATGAAGCTCTTAGATGAAGCGAATACCGCCGCATTCGACGCCCCCACCCCCGCCTGTCGCTTTTCCGCTCACCTTACCTATTCTTCAAATTAAATATATTTACTTTGTACTTTTCCCGTGCTATGATGGTCTTAACAAAGACGAAAAGGTGATTTTATGGCGAAAAAGCTGGCACATATAAGTGAAGATCATTCCCGCGAGCAAACCGTATACGAACACCTCACCGGCACGGCAGAGCTTGCAAAGCAGTTTGCCGCCGCATTCGGCGCGGAGGAAGACGGCTATCTGCTCGGTTTACTGCACGACATCGGCAAGTACAGCGATGCCTTTCAGCGTCGATTAGACGGCGGCGTGCGCGTAGACCACTCCACGGCCGGCGCAAAAGAAGCTTGCGCGCACGGTGTCGGGTATCTGGCGCTCGCCATCGCAGGCCATCACGGCGGCATGCCGAATTTCGGTTCCCGCGCCGATACCAAAAACGACGCTACCCTCTCGGGCCGCTTAAAACGCGACCTCGAACCGTATGGCGATTGGAAAACCGAAGTCACTCTGCCGCCGGTCAAGCCCTTTAACATGCGAGAATTCAACACCGGGTTTCGGCTCTCGTTTTATATCCGCATGCTGTTTTCTTGCCTTGTTGATGCCGATTTCATCGACACCGAAACCTTTATGGACGGCGCACTTGCCCCGCGCGGCAACTACGATGCGCTCCCTGCGCTGCTCGACCGCTTGGAAACGTACATCGCACCGTGGTATCCGCCCAAAACCGAGCTCAACCGAAAGCGCTGCGCCATTTTGGATGCGTGCAAGGCCTCCGGCAGCACCGCCGCACCGGGTGTTTATACGCTTACCGTGCCGACGGGTGGCGGAAAAACGACCGCTGCCATGGCATTTGCGCTGACCGCTGCCGTACGAAACTGCATGAGCCGCGTCATCTACGCCGCGCCGTACACGTCCATCATCGACCAAAACGCCGATACGTTTGAAAAAATCTTCGGCACGGAAAACGTCATTGAGCACCACAGCAGCGCGGAATATCTCTTTTCCGAAAGCCCGAACCCCGCAGAGTACCGCAAAATGCTGGCCGCAGAAAACTGGGACGCCCCCGTCATCGCCACAACCACCGTGCAGCTGTTTGAGTCCCTGTTTGCGAGCAAACCCGCCCGCTGCCGCAAGCTGCACAACCTCGCCAACAGCGTGCTCATCTTAGACGAAGTGCAGACGCTGCCCATGCCGTATCTAAAGCCGTTCACGGCGGCGCTTGCCGAGCTTGCCCGAAAGTACGGCGTCATTGTCGTCCTGTGCACCGCCACGCAGCCCGCGTTAGACGGTGTTTTTGCCGATTTAAAAATCGACCTGCCGATCAACGAGATCTGTCCCAATGTCCCTGAAAATTTCGAGACCTTCCGCCGCACGAAAATCACGCAGCACACATTTGACAGCACAGAATCGCTCACCGCCGAGCTCACCGCGCTGCCGCAGGTGCTTTGCATCGTCAACCGCATCGCGGACGCGCAGAAGATCTATCAGGCGCTGCCAAAAGACGGCGCGTACTGCCTCACCACACATCTGTGCCCCGCCCACCGCAAAGCGCGCATTAAGGAAATTCGCGAGCGTCTAAAAATCGGCCTGCCCTGCCGCGTCGTTTCCACCTCGCTCATCGAAGCCGGTGTCGATGTAGATTTCCCGCGCGTTTACCGCGAAGAAGCCGGGCTTGATTCCGTCCTGCAAGCCGCCGGCCGCTGCAATCGCGAGGGCAAGCGCCCGTTAGATGAAAGCCTCGTGACCGTCTTCACCGTCCAGAACACCACCCCGCCGCCCTACATGCGCCAGCCCGCCGCAGCCATGAAGAACATTTCAAAACGCATGGAGGACATCACTTCGTTAGCTGCAATCCGCGCGTATTTTGAGTTCTATCGCGATTTGTACGGCAAAGAAGATCTCGACCGTGAGAAGATTCTCATAGCGTTCGAAAACGAGATGCTCCCGTTCGCCTCCGTTGCGGAAAAGGTACGGGTCATTGAAAACTGCACCACGCCCGTGTATATCCCGATCGACCAAGGCGAAGCCCTCGTTGAGCGGCTGTATCGCGGTGAACGCAGCCGCACCCTGTTCAGAAAGCTCGGGCAGTACAGCGTGAACGTCTACCCGCAGCAGCTCGCCGCCCTGCGCGAAGCCGGCGCCGTGCAGAGCATCGACGGCGGCGCGCTCTATGTCCTCGCTGATCCCCGCCGCTACGACAGTGCCCTCGGCCTCATCCTCGACCAAACCGAAACCGCTCTGTTTATATAAAATAGAAAAGCCGGTAAGGTAAACCCTTACCGACCTCTCTATACAAATCAACAACAATTATTTCTACCCACACTGCCTGTAAAAACAGACAGCGACCTTAACTTGATTTTATCCCATATGCAGTTGGGCTTTCAGCGCGTCCTGAAGGACCTGCGAAAAGTTGATGTTCTGCTCCAAGGCGGCGGTGTTCAGCCACGCGGGAATGGTCAGCGTCTTTTTGACGGCTTTTTCAAAGTGCGTTTTGGCGTATTCTTCCACGTCCACGGTGATGATGTTCACGAACGCGCCGTCCATCGACACTTCCAGCTCGGCGGCGACATCTGCAAGGCGGATCGCGTCCACGGACGAGGGCGCCGGGGCGGCTTCACCGTCTTTTTTCAGCCAGTACAGATACCCGGCAAGGCAATCGACCGCCATGCGCAGCGATTCATCGAGCGTTTCGCCGCAGGTAGACAGATCGTTCAGATCGGGGAAAACAACAGAATAACCGCTTTCTTCCTTAAAAAAACAAGCGGGATAAGCTGACAGCATAAAATCGACCTCCTGATATAGTCTAAGCGGAAGCGGGGGAGATTATTTCAAACCTGCCTGCTTCAAAATGGAATTTTCCGTGCCTTTCGGAATGTCCTTGCAATGAAACGGAATGGTGACCTTGCCGGGCTTCGTCGGGTGCGTATAATGGCGGTGCGAACCCGTCTGCATCTTGAACACCCAGCCGTCTTCTAAAATGATCCGTTCCAGTTCCTTTGGCTTCTTCGGCATTTCAATTCCCCTCCTGATTCAAATCTATTATACCATATGATACGTATTAAAGCAATACGTATTCAAATTATGCTTTATAAGTTCCGTAAAAAATAAACTAAATTCAAATTTTATCTTGACAAGTTCAAATAATCGTTATATAGTTGGATTATTAAAACAACATCAATTGAATTTTGAAAGGAGTTGATCTTATTGATTCAGTTGGAAGTCTGGGGTCCGTATGCGTTATTCACACGCGGAGAGATGAAAGTCGAGCGTGTAAGCTACGATGTCCCCACCCCGTCTGCCGCGCGCGGTATAGTTGAAAGTCTGTATTATCACCCCGGAATACGCTGGCATATCCGCCGCATCTACGTTTTGAACCCCATCGAGTTCACCACCATTCGGCGCAACGAGGTAAAAAGCAAAATTCTCGGGAGCACCGCCATGCGCATCGCGCAGGGCAAGGAAGATGAGCCGTACCTCGTCACGACGAAACAAATTGTCCAGCGCGCCTCCATGGTGCTGACGAACGTACACTATGTCATCGAAGCGGAGTTCGAGATGCTGCCGGAAAAAGCCGCACCCGGCGATAACCCCGGTAAGTTTCAGGACATCGTCACGCGCCGCATGAGAAAAGGCCAGTGCTTTTCCACCCCGTACTTCGGCTGCCGCGAGTTTCCCGCACACTTCAAGCAGTGGGAGGGTGGCCCGATCCCGACGATTGACGAGACGCGCGACCTCGGCTTTATGCTGTACGATTTCGATTATTCCGACCCACAAAATATCACGCCCCTGTATTTCCGTGCCAAAATGGAGCACGGTGTCATTCAGGTGGCCGGCTGCGAGGTGTTCAGATGATCCTGCAAGCCTTAGTTCAGTATTACGAAGCGCTCCTTGCCCGCGGTAAGATCGACCGCCCGGGCTGGAGCAAAGTCAATGTCAGCTGGCGTCTGGACCTAAACTCGGACGGTTCCCTTTTCGATGTTTCTCCCCTCCAAAAGCCCTCTCCAAACGGTAAAAAGATGCTGCCGCAGCAGCTCGCCGTGCCCGCACAGGTCAAGCGTTCTTCCGGTGTTGCGGCAAATTTTCTGTGTGATACGTCTTCCTACCTGCTCGGCGTGGACGACAAGGGTAAGCCCGAGCGCACCAAAGCTTGCTTTGAAGCCAGCCGCGAAAAGCATCTGGAAATTTTGAAAGATACCCCCGGTGAAGCCGCCGCAGCCGTCCGCGCGTTTTTCGATACCTGGAATTCCCCCTCTGCCGTCGAGCACCCCGCTTTGCAGCCCTGTCTTTCGGAAATTTATAAGGGCGGAAATCTGATCTTTTATTATAACAATAAGCCCGCGGCAAACGACTCTGACATCGCCGCCGCGTGGCAGCAGGCCTATGATTCTGCTTCAGATTCCGACACGCCCACTCGGTGCAGTGTCACCGGCAAGCTCGCCCCCGCCGCGCGTCTGCACGGCAATATTCAGGGCGTGCGCGGCGCACAAAGCTCCGGCGCATCGCTCGTTTCGTTCAATGCCGATGCCTTCTGCTCCTACGGGCACGAGCAGGGCGAGAACGCTCCCGTCAGCACCTACGCCATGACCGCCTACACGCAGGCGCTAAACTACCTGCTGCGCAGTGATAATGTCCGCCGCATCGGCGATGTCACCGTCGTATATTGGGTGGAGAATGCCGATCCTGCCATCGCCGCATTTGCGGGAGCTATGCTTTTCGGTCCGCAGGAGCAGTCCGATTGGAGTGAAAACGACATTTTAGGCGCAATTCAAAAACTCGTATCCGGCAGAACAGCCGACCTACAGGACATGCACCTCAGCCCCGATACACACTTTTACATTCTGGGGCTCGCGCCGAACGCCGCGCGTCTTTCCGTTCGCTTTTTCTGGCAGGATACCTTCACAAAGCTCGCCAAAAACGTGAACGCCCATTACGAGCGTTTGGAGATCACCCGCCCGGCCTACGAAAAATTCGACACGCTTTGGCCCTACACCCTCGCGCGCTCTGCCGTCCGCTTTTCCAAAGACTGGAAAAAAGCCGATGAAGAGCTGCAAAAATCCTTCCCGCGCCTTTCCGGCGACCTGCTCACTTCCATTCTAAACGATACGCGCTACCCCGCCACTTTACTAAACGGCACCGTGCAGCGCATCCGCGCCGAGCACGATGTCACCTGGGCGCGCGCGTCCGTCATAAAAGCTTATTATTCTAAAAACGAAGACCCGCTTTGCCCAAAGGAGGTTTTGACCGTGTCCGTAAACAAAGAAAGCACCAATATTCCCTACAATCTCGGCCGCCTGTTCGCCGTTTTGGAGCGCACACAGGAAGCCGCAAACCCCAACATCAACACCACCATCAAAGACCGCTTTTTTAACTCCGCTTCCGCTACGCCGAGCCTTGTGTTCCCCTCGCTCATCAATTTAGCGCAGAAGCACCTCGCAAAGCTCAACGAGGGTCAGCGGATTGCACTGGATAAATCCATCGGCGAACTTTCGGACAAGCTCGGCGAAACCTTCCCAAAGCAGCTTATGCTCGCAGAACAGGGCGCGTTCCAGCTCGGCTACTACCAGCAGCGTCAGGAATATTTTAAGAAAAAGACAGACACCACCGAACAGAAAGAGGAGGCATAACCATGCGTGAACCCATTCAAAACCGCTACGATTTCGTGATCTTATTCGATGTGGAAAACGGCAATCCCAACGGCGACCCCGATGCCGGCAACATGCCGCGCGTAGACCCGGAAACCGGCAACGGCATTATAACCGATGTGTGCCTAAAGCGCAAGATCCGCAACTACGTGCAGGACGTCAAAGAAGATGCGTCCGGCTGGCGCATTTACATTAAGGATCAGGTGCCGCTCAACCGCAGCGACCTCGAAGCCGGAGAAGCGCTCGGCATCGGCGAAGAGCTTGCCGAGATCCAAAAAGGCAAGGACGCCAAAAAGATTGTGACAAAGCTCCGCAGCAATGACCCGGATATCGACCTCAAGCTCCGTGACTTTATGTGCAGCGAGTTTTTCGACATCCGCACATTCGGCGCAGTCATGACAACATTCGTAAAGGGCGCTTTAAACTGCGGTCAGGTGCGCGGCCCGGTGCAGCTCGGCTTTGCCCGCTCCATCGATCCCATCGTGCCGCAGGAGGTCACCATTACCCGCACTGCCATCACCACCGAATCCGACGCCCAGAACAAAACCACCGAAATGGGCCGCAAATACGTCGTGCCCTACGGCCTTTACCGCGCAGAGGGCTTCGTTTCCGCCAACCTCGCCCGCCGCGTGACCGGCTTCTCCGAAGAAGACCTTCAAATGCTCTGGCAGGCCATTCTCAATATGTTTGAAAACGACCACAGCGCCGCCCGCGGCAAAATGGCCGTGCGCGAGCTCATCATCTTCAAGCACGCGTCCGAGCTTGGCAATGCCGCTTCCTATAAGCTGTTCGATGCCGTAACGGTTAAAAAAGTCGACGGCGTAGCCGTCCCGCGCAAATTCTCCGATTACACCGTCACCGTTTCCGAAGACCTGCCCGAAGGCGTCACCTGCGAACGTCTTTCCTAAATGGATGCGCATGAAGACGGACTTTTAATGTCCGGCATCCAGCACTTCGCGTTCTGCCGCCGCCAGTGGGCGCTCATCCACATCGAGCAGCAGTGGCAGGAAAATGCCCGCACCGCACAGGGGTAGCTCGACCACGTCCGCTGCCACGATGAAACGTTGTCCGAAAAGCGCGACAACGTTTTCACCGTGCGCGGCATGCGCGTGTTCAGCCGTAAATTGAATCTCTCCGGCGCGTGCGACGTCGTAGAGTTTCATAAAGACAAAAACGGCATTTCTTTAGCGGGGCAGCCCGGATTTTGGCTGCCCTACCCCATCGAGTACAAGCACGGCCGCGAAAAAGAAACCGATGCCGACCGCTTGCAGCTCTGCGCCGAAGCCATGGCACTTGAAGAAATGCTCGTGTGCGATATTCCCGCGGGCGCGCTCTACTATATAGAAACGCGCCGCCGCGAGGTTGTTCCGTTCACGGAAGAACTCCGCCGCAAAACGGAAGACACCGCTGCCGAAATGAACCACTATTTCGCCCGCGGCTACACACCAAAAGTCAAACCCGGCAAACACTGCAACGCCTGCTCGTTAAAATCGATTTGCCTGCCGGTGCTGTGCAGCCGTGCGGACCCCGTCTCGTACCTGCGCGCCCACATTTTTGAAAGCGAGGAGAATACTCCGTGAGACAACTGCTCAACACCCTGTTCGTGCTCAGCGAAGACGCGTATCTCTCCGTAAACGGCGAAAACGTCGTCATCAGCCGCGAGCAAAAGGAAGTCGCGCGCTTCCCGCTGCACACGCTCGAGGGCATTCTCTGTTTCTCCTACGCCGGCGCAAGTCCCGCCTTGATGGGTGCCTGCGTGCAGCGCGGTGTGGACATCGCGTTTTTCTCCCCGCGCGGGCAGTTTTTGGCACGCACCGTCGGCGAAGAGCGTGGCAACGTCCTCCTGCGGCAAACGCAGAATCGCGTGTCCGATGATCCCTATCAAAGCTGCCGCTACGCCCGCGGGTTCATCCTCGGCAAGGTCTATAACGCCCGCTGGGTCTTAGAGCGCGCCACGCGTGACCACCCCCAGCGCGTACCCGTGGAAGCGCTTAAAACAGCCGCCGCACAAATGGCACAGTCTTTGCCGCTCATCGCCTCCTGCGAAGACCCCGCGCAGCTGCTCGGCTTAGAGGGCGAAGCCGCAAAGCTGTATTTTGGTGTGTTTAACCACCTCGTTTTGCAGCAGCAAAGCGACTTCCGTTTTACCTCGCGCAGCCGCCGACCACCGCTCGATAACATCAACGCCCTACTTTCATTCGCCTATACACTCCTCACGCGCGACTGCACCGCCGCACTCGAAAGTGCCGGGCTCGACCCGTACATCGGCTTCCTGCACCGCCCAAGACCCGGTCGCCGCAGTCTCGCACTCGACCTCATGGAGGAGCTGCGCGCCGTGTATGCCGACCGCTTTGTGCTCTCCTGCGTGAACCGCAAGATCATCACCGCAAAGCACCTGCAAAAGCAGGAAAGCGGTGCCGTGCTTTTAACGGACGACGGCCGCCGCGCATTTCTCGGCGCATGGCAAAGCAAAAAGCAAGAGCAGATCACGCACCCGTTTTTAAAAGAGAAGATTCCGTGGGGGCTCGTGCCCTACGTGCAGGCGCTCCTGCTCGCCCGCACCCTGCGCGGCGATCTGGAAGCGTATCCGCCGTTTTTCTGGAAGTGAGGTCAAAATGCTGGTCTTAATTACCTACGACGTCAACACGGAGACCGCCGCCGGGAAAAAGCGTCTCCGCAAAGTCGCTAAAAAGTGCGTAGACCACGGGCAGCGCGTACAAAACTCCGTTTTCGAGTGCTTGCTGACCGCCGCGCAGTATGTTACACTGAAGGCAGAGCTCACCGCGCTCATCGAGCCCGAAACGGACAGCCTGCGGTTTTACCGCCTCGGCAATCAATATAAGCAAAATGTAGAGCACGTCGGCGTACAGCCCGCCTACGCGCAGGATTCCGTCCTGCTCATCTGATTACCCGCAGTGCGAAGCCAAAGCGCACACGCTTTTCCCGCTTCCTTCGCACCAAATCAAAACCCAAAATTTGTCCTTTTTAAAACGTCACCGGCAAATTTTCTCTTTCCGCGTCTTAAAGAGGTAAATTCTTCTCCCTTTTGCGCAAAAACAGACGAAAACTTTGTCCGTTTTTGCTGTCGCCCTCCACCCGGAGGGCGTGGATAGAAATTTGCGCGCACACAGCGCCCAACGGTGACAGAGCGTCGCCCTCCACCCGGAGGGCGTGGATAGAAATACCGATAGGGGGGAATTGTGGTATCCTTTGCTTGGTCGCCCTCCACCCGGAGGGCGTGGATAGAAATGATAGGCCCGGAAAGTACATGACGCCCGTGCGTGGTCGCCCTCCACCCGGAGGGCGTGGATAGAAATGCCGCGGTGCCGTAACTGCTCTCGGACTGCTTTTGTCGCCCTCCACCCGGAGGGCGTGGATAGAAATCGTCTTGTCGTACTCATCGGCGTTAAGCCGCAAATAGTCGCCCTCCACCCGGAGGGCGTGGATAGAAATGGCTGAAATCTGCGCCATGCTGCTTTGGGCGCTGCACGGTCGCCCTCCACCCGGAGGGCGTGGATAGAAATATTGATCTTGCCGGGTACGCAGCTTGTGCCGGAGGTCGCCCTCCACCCGGAGGGCGTGGATAGAAATTTTAATATCCTTGAAGAACTTTTCGTCACAGCCGTCGCCCTCCACCCGGAGGGCGTGGATAGAAATCCACAAAAAGGGCGTATATGGACGCAAGCTTACGACCGTCGCCCTCCACCCGGAGGGCGTGGATAGAAATCAGTCCGAACGGCGTGTGACTGTGTGGAATGCCCGTCGCCCTCCACCCGGAGGGCGTGGATAGAAATGTCCGTGTGATTTAAAAGCCGCTGCACGCGCTCAAGTCGCCCTCCACCCGGAGGGCGTGGATAGAAATTTTTGTCAAGCGGCGCGGTGATTTTAAGTAGCCGGTCGCCCTCCACCCGGAGGGCGTGGATAGAAATCGTAATCGGGTGATTATCCCCGAGGTCGCAGCCGGTCGCCCTCCACCCGGAGGGCGTGGATAGAAATTCATCCAGATAGATGACGAAATCATCTCATCAACGGTCGCCCTCCACCCGGAGGGCGTGGATAGAAATTTGCACGCACGCAGCGCCCGACAGTGACAGAGCGGTCGCCCTCCACCCGGAGGGCGTGGATAGAAATATCGCCAACTTGATAAAAAGTATAAGCGCCGACGGGTCGCCCTCCACCCGGAGGGCGTGGATAGAAATTTCCGGGGTGGGCGTGCTCGTCGGCTCCGGCGTAGAGTCGCCCTCCACCCGGAGGGCGTGGATAGAAATTTGTTTTCTGCGCGTACCGCTTGGCAGCTTGATGTCGCCCTCCACCCGGAGGGCGTGGATAGAAATGTGCGTTCCACGGCTATTCATGGGACCGGGTCGCGGTCGCCCTCCACCCGGAGGGCGTGGATAGAAATCGGCACCGTGCCGTCGGAGATATTGCGCAGGAGCGTCGCCCTCCACCCGGAGGGCGTGGATAGAAATTTGTCATTGAACGGGCGGCAGGTGGGAGGGCTGCGGTCGCCCTCCACCCGGAGGGCGTGGATAGAAATGTTATCAAAATTAGCCGAGGAAACAGGGCTCACGTCGCCCTCCACCCGGAGGGCGTGGATAGAAATCGAGGGAAGTCATTGACACGCTTAACAAATGCGCGTCGCCCTCCACCCGGAGGGCGTGGATAGAAATTTCGATCCACGTGTTTTAGATAACTATTTTCGGAATGTCGCCCTCCACCCGGAGGGCGTGGATAGAAATATGGACTGTGCAATAAGGCGGGCGCCGGTCGCCTGTCGCCCTCCACCCGGAGGGCGTGGATAGAAATTTCGATAACTCGTCAGCAAGCGCATACAGCATCGGTCGCCCTCCACCCGGAGGGCGTGGATAGAAATTGCTTTGTAATGCTTGTCCTTTAGCAAAAATACATACGTCGCCCTCCACCCGGAGGGCGTGGATAGAAATGTAGCGGGTTGCAAGACGCTGTATTGTCCGTCACGGTGTCGCCCTCCACCCGGAGGGCGTGGATAGAAATATAGTTAAAACGATACAGCAACGCGAACTTTGCACGTCGCCCTCCACCCGGAGGGCGTGGATAGAAATGCGATCCGTTTTTGCTGCGTGTCAGCACGAATATGTCGCCCTCCACCCGGAGGGCGTGGATAGAAATATGGACTGTGCAATGCGGAAGGCGCCGGTCGCCTTGGTCGCCCTCCACCCGGAGGGCGTGGATAGAAATATCCAACGAATGCCCTGTATACTATTTTGAGAAAGTCGCCCTCCACCCGGAGGGCGTGGATAGAAATTGAATCACTCTGACGAAGCCGTGACGATGCTGTACGTCGCCCTCCACCCGGAGGGCGTGGATAGAAATACGCTGACACTTAACAAGGAGTTGATAGATCGTTGTCGCCCTCCACCCGGAGGGCGTGGATGGAAATTTCGCACGGCGTGGTTTACGAAGGTCTATACGCCTACGTCGCCCTCCACCCGGAGGGCGTGGATAGAAATCTGGAACGGCTAAGCACTACGGCGTAACGCCCTATGTCGCCCTCCACCCGGAGGGCGTGGATAGAAATCCGGCTTATGAGGATACATCCGTAGAGGCGCGCCGGTCGCCCTCCACCCGGAGGGCGTGGATAGAAATAAGCAGCTCTTCGGGGCGAATAGATAAGACTTTGGTCGCCCTCCACCCGGAGGGCGTGGATAGAAATTTTTTCTGCCTGCACCTGCGTGTTTTCGCGCGGGGGTCGCCCTCCACCCGGAGGGCGTGGATAGAAATCTTTGCAGACGAGCCTCGACGAAAAGTTCGAGCTGTCGCCCTCCACCCGGAGGGCGTGGATAGAAATTTGGTATCTATACATAAAAGCCGTATAGTCATCGTGTCGCCCTCCACCCGGAGGGCGTGGATAGAAATCCAAAATTGTCAACTCACAACCTACAGAATAGCAGGTCGCCCTCCACCCGGAGGGCGTGGATAGAAATCTTGCGGATGAAGCTGGAGCCATGGACGCGTATCGTCGCCCTCCACCCGGAGGGCGTGGATAGAAATATGGACTGTGCAATGCGGAAGGCGCCGGTCGCCTTGGTCGCCCTCCACCCGGAGGGCGTGGATAGAAATATCCAACGAATGCCCTGTATACTATTTTGAGAAAGTCGCCCTCCACCCGGAGGGCGTGGATAGAAATTATGATTGGGGCGTGATCGCCCAGCATTTTGAAGCGAGTCGCCCTCCACCTAAAGGGCGCGGGTAGAACGCAAATCGTAACACTTGACTTTTGGACGTGACATGCCCCCCAGTCTGCGAATAAAGCCAAAGATGCGCCGGGCATCAAAACGGCGGAACAGCTCGAAAAGCGCTTTCATCGGCTGCGAAAAGCGGCGGATGAGGGCGTTCTTTTGCCGTTAAAACCGGACATTGCAGGACAGTATAGGACATCGGCGGACAACTTTCGCAAAACCTCTTTACAGAACAAACGTTTTTAGCTATAATGAGATACAGAAAGGGGGCGGCAGCATGACGGAGAACAGGCCGCGCATGGCGATCTGCTACGATTTTGACAAAACACTTTCCCCGGACGACATGCAGACGTTCACGCTCATCCCGTCTTTTGGCATTGACAAAGACAAATTCTGGGCGGAAACGGACGCATTCGCGCGAGAAAACAGCATGGAAAGCAACCTTTCGTGGATGTTCATGCTTGTTCGCTATTCACGCTTTCTCGGAAAATCCTTAAAACGCGAGTATTTTCGGGCCATCGGTGCGCAGGTGGAGCTGTACCGCGGCGTTACGGATTGGTTCGCGCGCACGACAGCGTATGCTGCGCAGCGCGGCATTGAGCTTGAACACTACATCATTTCTTCGGGTCTTAAAGAAATCATCGAGGGCAGCGCCATCGCGAAAAATTTCAAACGCATTTACGCCTCCTCCTACCTCTACACCACGGACGGCGTAGCGGAGTGGCCCGCGCAGGCCATCAATTACACGAACAAGACGCAGTTCATTTTCCGCATTGCAAAAGGCTTTTTGGAGGAGTACGACGAGCGCGTAAACGACAGCATGCCCGAGGAAAACCTGCGCATTCCGTATGAGAACATCGTCTATATCGGCGACAGCGCCACGGACATTCCGTGCATGCGGCTCGTGAAAAGCAAAGGCGGCTACTCCGTCGGCGTATACGACCCGGAGAAAAATAACCGCGCCAAAGTATACAAACTGTATAATGACAACCGATTGAATTTCTACGCGCCCGCCGATTATACAGAACGGAGCAACTTATACCGCTACATGCAGCAGATTATCGACGAAGTCGCCGCGCGGGAACAGATTAAAAGCGAGCGCGAAATTCTGCGTCAGCCCGCCGAAGCCTACAAAATGCGCTCCATGCTCGAAAAGCTCGAGACCGGCTACCCGGAAAAGCTGACCCCGCAAGAGATTACCGAGCTGCAAAAGCTGGAAGCGATGATCAAATCGCGCACTCCGGGAGAGATCGATTGATGGATGACGTAAAGTACTTTCCGTACGGCGAAAAAGAGCTCGCTTATTTACGGAAAAAGGACAAGAAGCTCTCGGCGGTCATCAACCGCGTGGGGCACATTGAGCGCGCCGTGGACGATGACCTTTTTTCCGCCGTGGTACACCACATCGTGGGGCAACAGATTTCCACAAAGGCGCAGGCAACCGTTTGGGCGCGCGTGCAGAACGCCATCGGCACGGTCGATGCCGAACACGTTTTGGGCTATGGAGAAGCAAATTTGCAGTCGCTCGGCATTTCGTTCCGCAAGGCGGAATACATCACGGACTTCGCGAAAAAGGTGCATACGGGCGAATTTGATTTAATCAGCATCGTCGAAAAGCCGGATGAAGAGGTCATCCTCGAGCTCAGCGCGCTCAAGGGCATCGGCGTGTGGACAGCGGAAATGCTGCTTTTATTCTGCCTGCAGCGCCCGAATGTGTTCAGCTACGGCGACCTCGCCATTTTGCGCGGCATGCGCATGGTCTACCGCCACAAGGAGATCGACCGCGCACGGTTCGAGCGGTACCGCAAACGTTTTTCGCCGTATTGCAGCATCGCAAGTTTATATTTCTGGGCGGTCTCCGGCGGCGCGCTCCCCGAACTCACCGACCCCGCCGCGCCGAAACCGAAGAAATAAACGTACATTTTCGCACGCATAGAAAAAGATAGTCTTCCAAAGCGTTTGTTTTGCTTAGAAAGACTATCTTTTTTATATTGTTTTTATCATAACAAAATTCGTGAGCCAGACGCCGTAACGCTCTACTTGCTGTTCTTTAATGGCCGCATGGTCGCGCTTTTGGAGCGACAAACTCAGTCCTTCGGGACTTTGACCCAGATGCCGGGGGTCTTTTCGGCTTCCATAAGGGCGCCCCAGGCGCTGATGATGGAGAGCGTCTCGCTGTGCGGAGCAGGGATGGTGCCGTTTTCGAAGAACTCGACGAGCGTCTCAATGAAGTGGCGGAAGTAATCGGAGCAAATTTCCAGTACGGAATTTTCCGTGGAGCGCGCAATGTTCATCATGAACGGCGAGCCCTTTGCGTAGCCGGAAAGCGTTGCGGTGCGGCCGTCCGCAAAGCGCAGAACGCCGGTGTACACCTCGTCGTTTGTCAGGTGCATGACTTCCGTCGCGGGAGCCTGCATCATCATGAAGATCGGCTCCAGCTGGTGGATGGCGTAATCCTCAAAACCGTTCGGACCCCATGCATTGACACCTTTGATGTTCGTTTTATCCGCTGCCTGGTACTCCTCTGCAAAACGCAGCGCGGAAGACGACCAGCACGGCGTGCCGCTCTGCTCGGCAAGATCGAGCATACGCTTTGCAGCGAAGTGATCCGGCGCGAAGGTTTTATCCACATAGCAGCGCTTGCCGGAGCGCAGCGCGAGGTTTGCGAGTTCTTCGTGCTTTTTCGGGTCGCGCGGGGCGAGCACGAGCAGAACGTCACTCTTTTCGATAAGCTCCTCCTGCGTCATCATACGGGTGAGACCGTATTTTTCGCACCATGCGTCCGTTGTGAGGCCACCCTCGGGGCTGTCGATTTCAGCCCAGGCGTACACGGCTTCTACCTCGCCGTTTGAGTAATCGTGCAGCATGTGAACGTAGTTATTGGCGTGCCACTCGTCTAAATAGTAATCGATAAAACCGACTTTGATCATGCTTTTGACTCCTTTAAACTGAATTTCAATACAACTTTCCGGCGTACTTTTCCGCCGGTATTCGCGTTCATTATAGCACATTCCGCCGTTTTGTACCGCAGTTTTTGCGAAATTTCGAAAGTTCATGAAAAAAGCAAACCCTTTGTGTGAAATATGCAAAAAGCGCCCCGAATGCTCGGAACGCTTTTTGCATATTTGGAAATTCGGTGTGGTTTTGCCGCCTTATCTCGCGTTTTTCTTGACGCGCAGGCGGTTGATGGCGCGGGCAAGGTTCGCCTGCGCGGTGCGGTATTCGCGCACGCTGCGCTTTTGGAGGATGGCCTCCTTCGCCTCATCGGCGGCGCGCTGTGCACGTTTGGCATCGATCTCTTCCGGGTACTCGGCGGAGTCTACAAGCACGAGGACATCGTTGCCCTCGACCTTCACCATGCCCTCAGAAACGGCAGCGGTGCGCCACTCCTTACCCGGTGCGCGGTAAGAGAGCACGCCCGGCACGACGGCGGAGATCATATTGCTGTGACCCGCCAGAATGCCGTACTGGCCGACCGTTGTAGGCACAGCAAGCGACTCGCACTCGCCCTCGAAAAAGACCTTATCGGCTTCAAGCAGGTGCATCTGAAATGTACGCATCAGATCGCCTCCGCCTCTAACTGCTTCGCTTTCGCGATGACGTCCTCGAGCGTACCTACGTTATAGAACGCCGCCTCGGGGTACTGGTCCATTTCGCCGTCTACGATGGCCTTGAAGCCGCGCAGCGTCTCTTTGAGCGGGACGTAAACGCCCGGCACGCTGGAGAACTTTTCTGCGACGTGCATCGGCTGCGAGAGGAAACGCTGGATCTTTCTCGCGCGCTGCACGGTGAGCTGGTCTTCGTCGCTAAGCTCGTCCATACCGAGGATGGCGATGATGTCCTGCAGCTCGCTGTACTTCTGGAGGGTCTCCTGCACTTCACGCGCGATGCGGTAGTGCTCCTCGCCGACAACATCGGCTTCGAGGATACGGGAGGTGGACTCCAGCGGATCGACGGCGGGGTAAATACCCTGCTCGGCGATCTTACGGCTCAAAACGGTCGTAGCGTCGAGGTGGGCGAACGTTGTGGCCGGGGCCGGGTCGGTAAGGTCATCGGCAGGCACATAAACGGCCTGAACCGAGGTGACGGAGCCGTCTTTTGTGGAGGTGATGCGCTCCTGCAGCTCGCCCATTTCGTTTGCGAGGGTCGGCTGATAACCGACGGCGGAAGGCATACGGCCGAGAAGCGTGGAAACCTCACTGCCTGCCTGCACGAAACGGAAGATGTTATCGATGAAGAGCAGGACGTCCTTGTGCTCTTCGTCACGGAAATGCTCTGCCATGGTGAGGCCGGAGAGGGCGACACGCATACGCACGCCCGGGGACTCGTTCATCTGGCCGAAGACGAGCGCCGTTTTATCGCCGACACCGCTTTCACGCATTTCACGCCAGAGGTCGTTACCCTCACGGCTGCGCTCGCCGACGCCGGTAAACACGGAGTAACCGCCGTGCTCCATGGCGACGTTGTGGATGAGCTCCTGGATAAGAACGGTCTTGCCGACGCCTGCGCCGCCGAACAGACCGATTTTGCCGCCCTTCGGGTACGGCTCCAGAAGATCGATGACCTTGATGCCGGTCTCGAGGATCTCGACGGCCGGGTTCTGCTCGTCAAACGACGGAGCTTTTCTGTAAATGCTTTTGTGCGGCTCGGTTGCGGGAACGGCTTCGCCGCCGTCGATGGGATCGCCGAGCACGTTGAACATGCGGCCGAGCGTGTTTTCGCCCACCGGCACTTCGATGGTTTTGCCCGGAGCCTCAACCTGCATACCGCGGGAAAGGCCCTCACTGCCGGAAAGCATGACGCAGCGGACCGTGTTGTCACCCACATGCTGGGCAACCTCCATCACATACCGCCGTCCGTCCACGGTAAGCGAAAGGGCTTCTCTGATTTTCGGCAGAACGCCGGACTCGAACTGTACGTCGATGACCGGGCCGGAGATCTGTACGATCTTACCTGTATTCACGTTGTTCACGCTTCCTTCCTGTGTTTTTGACGCTGTGCCTTCGCACCGGCGGAGACCTCTGTAATCTCCTGCGTGATGGCAGCCTGACGCACGCGGTTATACTGCAAGGAAAGCTCTGCGAGGAGCTTTTCCGCGTTGCTGTTGGCGGAATCCATCGCCGTCATGCGGGCATTCTGCTCGCTGCAGAAGCTATCGATGAGGGCACTGTAAATAAAGCCCGAAACGTAGCTTTGCATGATGTTGTTGAGAACCGCCTGCACGGAGGGTACAAACTCGAACGGCGTGGTGACCGCCTTTTCCACCGTATCCGTCTGGAAATAGGCGCGGTGGAACGGCAGCAGACGCGTGCAGTGTGCAGAGGACGTGAGGCTGTTCTCCATATCGGTATAAATGACAAAAATCTTCTTAAAATCCCCGCGGTCGTAGCCCTCGAGCAGGATGTCGCAAATTTCTCTCGCGCGCTGCATGGTGGGGTTCTGTGCCGTATAGAGGAAGCTGTGCTCCATGGGGATATTGTGCTGCGTAAAGAAGTGGCGACCGTATTCGCCTACAACGTAGAGCTTCGTGTCGGGATGCTCATCGAGCATGTGCATGGCTTCCTTGATGACGTTCTGGTTGTATGCGCCCGCGAGGCCCTTATCCGCCGTGATGACGAGGCACGCGTAGGTGCCCTCCAGCGGCGGCTCGCCCTCGGGGGGATAGAAATAGCGGCTGTCCACGTCGTTCTGGGTACGGAAAATACGCTTGATCTCCGTGCGCAGCGCCTCGAAATACGGGCGCGTGCGGTCCAGATCGTTGCGTGCTTTGCGCAGCTTTGTGGAAGCGATAAGGTACATGGCGTTTGTGATTTTACGTGTGTCCTTAACGCTTTCGATTCTGGTTTTAATTTCTTTTGTATTAGCCATAGCGAAAACCGCCTTTCCGAGCGCTTACGCGTTCTGCGGGTTTTCCGCCTTGTACTTTTCGAGGAATTCCTTCGCGACTTTCAAAATCTCTTCGCGGTCGGGGTCGGAAAGCTGACCGGTGGTATCGACACGGCGGCAGACATCGCTCATATTCTTCTCGGCGTACTTGATGAGCTCCGTGTGGAAATGGCCCATATCGTCAAGCGGGACGTCCTGCATGACGTGGTGCAGGGCGGAGACGAGCGTGATGACCTGATCGTGCTGGCTCATCGGATGGTACTGCGGCTGACGCAGCAGACGCATGAGGCTCTGACCGTAGGTGAGCTGACGCTTTGTGGTCTCGTCGAGGTCGCTGGAGAACTGGGTGAAGACTTCCATTTCGCGGTACTGGGCAAGGTCCAGACGGATGCCGCCCGCTGCCTTTTTCATGGCCTTTGTCTGAGCGTCGCCGCCGACACGGGAAACCGAAAGACCGACGTTGACAGCCGGACGCTGGCCGGAGAAGAACAGGTCGCTCTCAAGGAAGATCTGACCGTCTGTGATGGAAATAATGTTCGTCGGAATGTAAGCGGAAACGTCGCCCGCCTGCGTTTCAACAATCGGCAATGCCGTCATGCTGCCGCCGCCGAGTGCATCGGAAAGATGCGCGGAACGCTCCAACAAACGGGAATGCAGGTAGAAAACGTCACCCGGATACGCTTCACGACCCGGGGAACGCTCCAAAAGCAGGCTCAGTGCACGGTACGCAATGGCGTGCTTTGAAAGGTCATCGTACACGATGAGGACATCTCTGCCCTGATACATGAAGTGCTCGCCGAGTGCGCAGCCGGCATACGGTGCGATGTATTGCAAGGAAGCCGGGTCACTGGCAGATGCGTTGACGACGATGGTGTAATCCATGGCGCCGCGGCGCTTTAAGGTCTCCACAAGCTGTGCAACGGAGCTGGACTTCTGACCAATGGCGACATAGATGCAAACGACGTTCTTGCCCTTCTGGTTCAAAATGGTATCGAGCGCGACGGCGGTTTTACCGGTCTGGCGGTCGCCGATGATAAGCTCACGCTGGCCGCGGCCAATCGGGAACATGGAATCGATGGCGAGAAGGCCGGTTTCCATAGGCGCGTTGACCGGCTGGCGGTCGATGATGCCCGGTGCGGGGCACTCGATGGGGCGGTAGCCCTCGGCGCTGATGTCACCCTTGCCGTCGATCGGCGTGCCGAGTGCATCGACAACACGGCCGAGGAAGCCGTCGCCGACCGGGATACCGGCGGTCTTGCCGCTTCTGCGCACAAGGCTGCCCTCGGTGATCTCGGCATCGTCGCCAAAGAGGACGCAGCCGATCTCATTGCGGCGCAGGTCCTGCACCATGCCCTTAACGCCGGAGGAGAACAGGAGAATCTCGCCGTAGGCGGCATGCTCAAGGCCACTGACAACGGCGATCTCATCGCCAACGGTGAGAACCGTACCGGTCTCTTCCGCTTCTGCGGACGGGGTAAAATCTTCAACGGCTTCCTTCATCAGCGGAATGACGGAATCGCTGCCGGACTTTAACGCCTTTAGCTTTTCTTCAAACTGGCGCAGACGGCTTTTGAGGCTCCAATCGTACACATCGGTGCCGACGGTAAGTGTGAAGCCGTTCAGCATTTTATCTTCTTCAAAGGTGAGCGGAATCTCACAGCCATAGGTACGCAGCAGGAATTCCGCAAAGCGCTTTTCCTGTTCGGCATCCGGGCGGCGGCTGCCGCGGAGAACGGCTACAGCCTTTTCATCTGCATTACGCATTCGGCTCTCCCCTCTCTGCCTGATCGAGGAACGCGTCATACGGATCGCCGTCTTTATAAACAAGCTTCTTGGTCGCTTCCATAGCGAGCTCGGTAAGCTCCTTCTGTGCGTCTGCGATCATCTTATCATGTACACGGGCGGCATCCTTCTGCGCATCGGCGACGATCTTATCCGCCTGTGCATGGGCATCGGAAAGCTGCTGCTGTACGCTGCGGTCGAGCTCTTTCTGCGCTTCGGTTCTCTTTGCGCTGATCTCGCCCTCAACGGACTTGAGCTGCTCCTGATAATCCGCCTTGATCTTTTCAGCGGAATCGAGTTCACTTTGGGCCTTCTGTGCCATTTCGGCATAATGCGCTTCGCGCTTTGCCATGAAGTTCTTGACCGGCTTGTACAAAAGAAAATACAGGCCGCCGAACAAAATGACGAAATTCAGTACATGCAGCAAAATCTGCTGCCAATCAATATTCAGTGGGATGTTCACGATCTGCACTCTCCTTTACAGGACGAAGATGATGAGGATAACAACGAGCAGGGCATAAATGATGGCCGTCTCGATAAAGACGAGGCCGAGCATGAGGGTGGTACGGATCTTGCTTTCAGCCTCCGGCTGACGTGCGATGCCCTCAACAGCCTTACCTGCGGAGAGGCCCATACCGACTGCACCGCCGGCGGCTGCAATACCGACTGCAATAGCGGAAGCAAGTGCCTTAAGGCCAGTTGCGCTGTCTGCGGTGGTGGCTGCAGCTTCTACTGCGGTTTCGGCTGTTGCCGTGGTGGTTGCGGCATCACCGTTTGTTGCGGCGAATACCGGAATGGAGATGGCGAGGATGGCGATGACTGCCAGCAGAATGATGGCAAGCTTCTTTAACTTTCTCTGTTTTGCGTTCATGATATTTTCCCTCCGTAGGTTAATTTTCAGCTTCTGCTTTTACTTTTTTCTTTTTCGGTTCCTGCTTCTCGGAAACCTCGCCGAAATAGAGCGCGACGAGCATCGTCAAAACATATGCCTGAATGAGCGCGTGCAACAGCGTGAACATAACGCCCACGATGACCGGCAGCACAAAGCTCAGATTCACATAATAATACACAAGCTCCGTAACGAGCAGGCCGCTTAAAAGCGCGCCGAACAGACGGAAGCTCATGGAAATCGGCAGCGAGAACTCCTTTAAAGTGCTGCCCACGCCTTTGAAGCCGTTATACGCGATACCGCCGCCCAGAATGACGAGGTACGAGAAGCAGCCCATGGCGATGGCGGCGTTGACATCGGACAGCGGCGCCGGAAGCGTGATGGGCGAACCCTCCGTTGTGATAGCCTGAATGCCGAACAGCTCAAAGAGCGTGCCGATGAAAATGTACGCGCCGGCCGTGAAGATGTACGCACCGAGGAAGCCGCTGCGCCCCGGGCTGTTGGACTTAGCCATGCCGTCGAACAGGTCTACCGCCTGCTCAAGGAGCATCTGGAACTTTCCGGGCACCATCTTAAAGCGCGGAATGACGAAAATGCGCACGATGACCGCAAACACCAGCAAGATGCCCGAGACCACCATGGCGGAGATCAGCGCCGGGTTGACATCTTTGATGCCGAAGAGGCTGATTTTGTTCGTCTCATGCAGAACCGCGTCACGCATGGTCACCTGAATCGTTTCGGTCTTCTGCACCGAAGGAACCAGAATGCTTGCGACAAGCAGCACCACAATAGCGCAGATCCACAAAGCCAGCTTTGTTTTCTTTGCTTTCATTGTTTTTCCCTTTCTTTCTCAAAATTTTACCTTCCATTTCAATATCACCGGGCAAAAAATTCCCCCTTCAGCGCTGCGCCCCAAAAGGGCACACGACCGCATCTTTCGCCGCTGTGAACAGCAGCAACAAGACACGGTTACAAGAACACACGTTTTTGTTGACATTGACCAAATATCCTGTTACTTTTTTGTAAACTGTATTTGGAAGCATCTGTATTATACGCACATTAAATCGAATTGTAAAATGTTATATTGACATATCTACTATTTCACTTTTGATATTTTAGTAAGCCGTATGGAATTTCATTATGCCGTGCGCTATTTTTCTCTTTACGAATAAAGACAAGATGGAACGGCGCGCGGGAAAAGTCGGGCTTTTTCAGCTTGACAGGGGCTTTCCCCTTGCTTTATACTGGAGAAAACAGATGGAAACGGGGAGACAATATGCGGACGGTTTATAAAAACGGCACGGTTTACACGGGAAACGGCTTTGTGACGGATTTTGCGGTGGAAAACGGGAAATTCTGCTTTGTGGGCGAAACGGATAAAGCCACGGCAGATGAAGTAGTCGATTTAGACGGAAAATTCGTCTGCGCGGGGTTTAATGACTCACACATGCATGTGCTGAACCTCGGCAATGTACTGACAATGGCGAACCTCGGCGCGCACACGACGTCTTTAAAGGAGATGCTCGACTGTCTGCGCACCTATATAAAGGAAACGGGCGTAACACCCGGCACGTGGGTGCAGGGGCGCGGCTTTAACCACGATTATTTTGCAGACGAGCGCCGCTTTCCGACACGGTGGGACTTAGACGCTGTTTCGACCGAGCACCCGATCTGCATTACGCGGGCGTGCGGGCACATCTGCGTAGTGAACTCGAAGGCGCTGGAAGTGTTGGGCATTACGAAGGACACGCCGCAGGTGGCGGGCGGCAGCTTTGCTTTAGATGAAAACGGCGAGCCGAACGGGCAATTTTTTGAAAACGCCGTAGCGGTGGTGTACGCGGGCATCCCGGAGCCGGATGAGGCGCAGCTGTGTGCAATGCTGCGCGCCTCCTGCAAGCGGCTGAACCGTTACGGCATCACCTCTTGCCAAAGCGACGACTACGAGACGTTCCCCGGTGTGCCGTATGAGACGGTGCAGAAGCTTTTGAGAACGCCGGGGCTGATGACGGTGCGCGTGAATGAGCAGGCACAGTTTACGAACGTAGAGGCGCTTTCTGCTTATATAGAAAGCGGCGATGCGTATTTTGAAGACGATATGTTCCGCGCGGGACCGCTGAAGATCATCTCGGACGGCTCGCTCGGCGCACGCACAGCGTGTTTAAGCCGCCCGTATGCAGACGATGAGAACGCACGCGGCATTCCGCTATACACGAATGCGGAATTGAACGGGCTTATCTCTCTTGCGAACGAAAAGGGACTTTCCGTTGCGGTACACGCCATCGGCGACGGGGCGCTCGACAACGTATTGGACGCTTACGAAAAGGCGCTTCATGAGCACCCGCGCGACGACCACCGACATGGCATCGTGCACTGCCAGATTGTGCGGCGTGACCAGATTGAGCGCATGAAGGAATTAAAGCTGCGCGTGAATTTGCAGTCGATCTTCCTCGACTACGACACGCACATTGTGCGCGAGCGTGTGGGCGATGAATTGGCGGGCACAAGTTACCCGGCTAAGACGCTTCTGAACGCGCGCATTCCGTTCTCGAACGGCTCGGACGCGCCGGTAGAGGAGCCGAACGTGATGCGCGGCATGGAGTGCGCGGTGACGCGGCGAAGCATTGGCTCGACGGACGCACCGTATCGCCCGGAGGAAGCGCTGACGGTACGGGAGGCCATCGACTCGTTTACAAAAAGCGGCGCGGTGGCGTCATTTGAGGAAGGCAAAAAGGGCGAGATTGCAAACGGACAGCTTGCGGACTTTGTGGTGCTTTCCGAAGATCCGTTCAAGGCGGACGCCAACACGCTGCACCGTATTGAAGCCGAGGCGACGTATTTGGGCGGCAAATGCGTTTACAAAAAATAAAACGATGAAAATTCCGGGTAAGGCTTGTCTTTGCCCGGTTTTCGTTTATAATGGATAGGGCGCGTGTATTCGGTGCGCCGCTTATTTTTCTCAGAGGAGAACATCTATGGGTAAATTTACATTTCATCCGGTCAAATCGCTGCAGTCTGATCCGAAACTGCGCATGCTGTGCCTTTTCGGCATTGAGGGCTTTTTATTGCAGTATGCCGTTTCACTTTACACGCTGGCGAACAATTTGTATGCGACGAATCTTGGCGCGACGGACACGCAGATCGGCCTTGTGCAGATGGTGCCGAACATGGTGGCGGGCATCTGTATGATCCCGGTGGGATTCCTTGCGAACCGTACGAAGACGAGCCGCACGGTGCCGTTTGTACTGGCGCTGTTTTTGAGCGCGGCGTATTTTGCTTACGGCTCTGTGCCGCTGTTCGGCGAGCACCGCATGACGGCATTTTTTGTGTTTCTCGGCATGACGGTGGGCGGCATTGCGCTGTATAACGCGCAGTGGCAGACATTCTTCGGTGACGCGGTGGAGCCGGACCTGCGCAACAGCGTGTTCACGTTCCGCAGCCGGTGTCTGTTCTTTGTGGGCATTGTGGTGCCGCTTTTGTGCGGCAATGTCATGACGCTGATGCCGGACACCGAGGGAAAGCTCATTGTGCTGCGCATTTTCTTTTATATTGCAGGCGTATGCATGCTTTTGCAGGCGCTTGTGCTGCACCGCATCCCCTGTCCGCCGCGCAAGGCGGAAGAAAAGCAGGAGATGGGACTGAAAATGTTCCCGGAAGCTTTGAACCAGATGGTACGCAGCAAGCCGTTCCGCGGCTTTTTCATCTGCATCATGCTGTTTTACCTTTCGTGGCACCTGGACTGGAGCCTTTGGTACATAGCGGAGACAAAATATGCCGGCATGAACGAAGCGCAGCTGAGCTTTTTTCAGGCTTTGTGTTCCATTTGCCAGATGATCTTCATCGGCTTTTTCTCGAAACTGTGCCGCCGCAAATCCGAGCATTTTACAATCATTTTCGTATGCGCAGGCTTGCTGCTCTGCCCCATTACGGTGGCTTCTATGACGTTGCTGCCGCAAAGCGCGCGTATGCCGTATTTTATGATTCTGGCGCTCATCGGCAACATTCCGCAGGGTGCGACGAACATGTGCGTGGTGCAGCTACTTTTGCAGGCGACGCCGAAAAAGAACCGCGCGCTTATCATCAGCATTTACACGCTGTTTGTGACGCTGAGTAACTCGCTTCTGCCGTTCTTCGGCGTTTCGGTCTACACGGCACTCGGCGCGAACGACACGGCGATCTTCACGGTGAACGTGATCGAATCTGCGGCACGCTTTGGGGTGCTGATTATGATGGTCCTCCGTTACCGCATGATGAAGCGCCGCGGCGACTTGTTCCGCCCGCTGTGTGAAGAGTAAGGAGAAACGTATGGCTCTTGTTTTATACCATGTTGAAGACGCTGCGAAGGAAAAGCAGCTTTCTGCACTGTGCAGGGAGCTGCACCTGACGGCAAGACGGCTGACGAACGCCGACCGTGACCGCGCAGTTGCAGCGCTGTGCGGCGAGAAAGTGAACGTGAACGTGCAGAAAGCCCCGGCAGGCTACAAGCTGCCGGAGGTGCTGATTTTCTCCGGCTTTGCGGGTGAGATGCTGGACGTGTTCCTTGCGGCGTACAAAAAAGCGGGTATCGCGCCCATTCCGTTGAAAGCCGTACACACGGAGCACAACAACAAGTGGAGTCTTTACGCACTGTGCGAGGAGCTGCGCCGCGAGCACGCCGCCATGCTGCTGCGTGGGAGCTTTGGAAAGTAAGGTTATTGATAATTTGAAGATGGAACGACCCCGAGGATTTGAAACTCGGGGTCGTTTTTTATACAAAAAGCGCCCGCAGAAGATGACTCTGCGGGCGCTGGGTTTTAGTTTTCGTTTAAGGGGTTGGGGCCGGCGCCTACGTCGTAGATCTGGATATAGAACTGCGAATTGGAGACGAGGAGCATATAGGCAGGGTTGTAGCTGCGGATGGGATAGAGCGTATCGTAGGCTTTGCGCACCTCGCCGTTTGCGAGCTGCTGTGCGCCGAGACGGTAAGTCGCTTCTGTGATGCGGGAGGCAGCGTCGCCGTAATCGCCGGCGGCCTTGAACTCCGCGATGGCGTTTTCGTAATCGGCGTTGTTGTAATACTGCTCCGCTTTCAGCGCGTGGATGCGCAGAAGCTGCGTCGGGCAGTCTTCATACTCGCCGAGCTTTGCGAAAATTTCGGTTGCCTTGTCGTACTCGCCGTCTTCGACGAGCTTTAACGCCTGCGCGTAGTAGGCGGCGTCAATCTTCGGGAGAAGGTCTTTATCGGTGACATACTCAAAATAGGTAAGTGCTTTTTCTTCGTCGCCCTTTTCGTAGAACGCGATGCCTTTATCACAGAATGCGGCCTGCATTTTCTTATTCTGCTCCGCGTTGACTTCTTTAAAATGCGCGGCGGCAGACTTTAAGTTATCCGCTTCGAGGGCCTTCATGCCGAGCTCATAGTGACAGGTCTCGATTTTTTCGGCGGCATCCTTGTAATCCTTGAGGGGCTCAAGGAGATTTAACGCGTCTTCGTATGCGCCGCTTTCAAACGTCTTGATGGCACGGCGGTACTCGGCCTCGGTGATCCGATCTTTGCTGTCTTCGTAATCGCCGAGGGCGGTGAAGGCTTCGATGGCTTCTGCGAATTTCTCGTTTTCGAGCAGGTCGCAGGCTTTTTTGTACTCTGCCTCCGTGATGCGAGCGGCGCTGTCGCTGTATCCGTCGAGCGCCGTGAACGCGGTGATGGCTTCGTCATACTTGCCGGCTTCGAGCAAGGCGGCGGCATCGTTATAGTGGTTCTGCGGGATGATGTAGACGATGAGCACCACGATGAACGCGGCGATGAGGACGGCGAGCGGAATGGAAATGGACAGGAAAATTTTGCGGTGGAGCCGCTTTTTGCGGGCAGCTTCCTCAGCGGCAGCCTTTTCCTCTGCCGCTTTGCGGGCGGCAGCTTCGGCAGCGGCTTTTTCCTCTGCCGCTTTCTTTTCTGCGGCGATGCGGGCGGCCTCGGCCTTTTCAGCTTCAGCCTTGTTATAGGCTTCGAGGTTTTCTTTCAGCTTTTCTTCGTCTTCAAACAGTGCGTGCTGGGGCCCGTACTCGGCACCGCAGGCGGCGCATTTTTCTTCATCTTTGTGGTTCACTTCGCCGCAGGCGCACATCCAGAGATCTTTATATTCCTGCGGGACGAACTGCGCCGCAGCTTCTTTATCCTCTGCCATTTCGGTGAAATCGCGCTGATACTGTGCGCGGAGGTCTTCGTCCTCCATGACGTCCGCGATTTTCGCCTGTTCGGGGAGATTTTCAAACAGCAGTGAGGCACTGCCGTTCCAGAACACGTCTTCGCCCTCGAACTGCACCTTCTTAATGGCGACGGAGAAGCTGTACGCGGCGTCATCAACGTCGATCTCCTCGTCTGCGCCGAAGACCGCATCGCGGCCCAAAATAGGCACGAGATAGCGGCGGTCGCGCACGACGGCGAGCTCGTTTGTGGCTTTGTCGAAAATGTGGATATCGACATAAACGCTCGTCACGGCACGGGGGTCGATATTGCGGAATGCGAGACGCAGGAATGTGCGCGGGGAAGCCGCTTCTTCCTGCTCTGCGGGAAGAGTAGCTTCCGCAGTTTCGGTCTCTTCCGCTTCGGCGGGCACGGTGGGCTCTTCCCGGTACAGCGCGCCGCTTTGCAGCAAGACCGGGCAGGACTCTCTATATTGATTTTTCAGTTCAAAAAGCGGCTCAAAATCAGCCATAGTTTCTTTCCGTCCTTTTTATCTGCTTATCGTCGAGGCCGTTGTGGCTTCGACGGTTTTCATACAATACATACTCAGTTTAATTATACCTGATTAGGGCGAAAAAGCAAGGAAAAAGTGTGTGGGTGGGGAGAAAGTTTATGGAATCTCGGGGCAACGCCCAGAGCCGCCATTCGCAAATGGCGGAATACTATTTTCCTAATCGAAGATCAGGAAAATAGAAAAACCGTCCAGTGGACGGTTTTTCGCAAGAAACCCTATCAAGGGTTTCTTGAAAATGAGCTACGCGAGCCTTTTTAAATGTAACGTTGTATTTCTTACTTCAAGAACGGCAGCTTGCCGATGATGGCGGCGTCCTTTGCTTTGCCGCTGCATACCTGGAAGAAGCAGATGATGCGCACGACGAAGAGAATTGCAATGCAGACAGCGCCGGCAATCGGCACAATGAACGTGAAAGCAAGCACAGCGGAAACGATGAGCAGCAGGGTGCTGACGATGTCGAGCTTCAACGCCTGACGGGAATGGAACGCCGCGTATTTGCTCTGCGGTGCCGCAAGCAGTGCGATGATGATGCCGACGGTGCCGAGAATGTACGCTGCCATGGCGATGACCTTATTCTGGGAGACATCCTCCGGGTCGAACTCTGCGGTGTGATCTGCCGGGTCATACACAGGCTGCTGGGGATAGACCGGCTGCTGGTATACGGGCTGCTGCGGGTAAACCGGCGGCTGGGGCTGCTGCTCGGGTGCCTGCGGCTGTGCTGCCGGCTGCTCCGGGATCCGGGTGGGCTGTGCCTGTGCCGCTACGGGTGCGCCGCAAGCTGCGCAGAAGATGCCGTTTTCGGGGATCTGTGCTCCGCATTTTTCACAAAAAGCCATAAATTTCTACCGTCCTTTCGCGCAGATACCCGCAGTCGACATGCCGCCGCCGTTTCACTGCGCATCAATTTTTATTGTTTTTATTATAACAAATTCGATTTCGGTTGTAAATGCTTGTCAGGAAATTTTAAGAAAACGTCAGCCGCTCTTCCTATGTTCTGTCTGCAGCTGCGAAAGCGCGTGAAGCATACGCATTTTTCCAAAATCAGGCCCGGCTTTTAAACTGCTGGGGTGAAAGGCCGGTTTGGGTTTTGAAGGCTTTGTAGAATGTGGAATAATCGGAAAAGCCGCACTCGCGGCCGGCTTCTACGGCAGGGATGCCTTCGCGCAGCATACGGCGGGCATGGGTGAGCCGAAGCGCCATGATGTAGGCGTACACGGTGGAATTGGTATATGCTTTAAAGTGGCGGTTTAAGTACGATTTGCTGACGAAGAACTCTGCGGCGATGTCTTCGAGCGTTAAAGGCTCGCTGAAATGCTCCGTGATATAGCGAATGACCTGCGGGATGACCTGTGTTTCATTGCGGTGCGTGGTATCGATAACGCCGTAGGAGCGGAAGATCGTCCACAGGTACAGCTCTACGGCGCCGGCGCAGAACTTAGGGTCGGTATCGTTTTTCTGCATATACAAGAGCTTTTTTAAGAGCGCCGTGACGAACACCGTTTCATCGCCGCGAAACGGCACGCAGTAGCCGTGCTCCCCCACCTTTTGCAGATTTTTTTGCAGGTCGCCCGCGGGGCTGTCGATGCCTTGTAGGTACTGCGGGGTGATCCACAGCACCATGCGCTCATAGGCGGCGTGTTCGTTTGCGATGACGGGGCGGTGCATTTTGCCGGCGGGAATGATGAGCAGATCGCCGGGGCAAAGGTCGTAGACCTGATCTTCAATATAATACGTCACGCTGCCGTCCAAAAAGTAATAGAGCTCCAAAAAATCGTGCGCGTGAAACTCCATGGTGCGAAAATAGGGGTCTCGATTGTGTGAAAGCTGAAAATCTTGCCGCAGCATTTCGTCATTTTTACCTGTTTCCACGTTTTTCACCCTCTTCCTTTGGAGAAATCATAGCACAGTTTGCGCCGATTTGCAATATATGTGCCGCAATATATCATTTATTTTGCAATTCATCGTGCTATACTTACAGTAGCAGCGGTGGGGAAACTTTGCCTTTTTCTGCCGCCCGAAAGGAGTTTATTCAGATGCGAAACGATCTGTTTTTGAAAAGCGATGTTGCTAAGAATTTATATGACGCGGTGCGTGACCTGCCGATCGTCGACTACCACTGCCATCTCTCGCCGAAGGAGATTTTGGAGGACAGGGAATTCCCGGATATTGCGCAGATCTGGCTGGGCGGCGACCACTACAAGTGGCGTTTGATGCGTGCCTGCGGCGTGCCGGAGGCGCTCATCACAGGCGACGCGGAGCCGCGCGAGAAGTTCCGCGCGTGGGCGGCGTGCCTCGAGACTGCGATGGGCAACCCGCTTTATGTGTGGTCACACATGGAGCTTTCGATGTTTTTCGGCATTGAAGACACGCTGACAGCGGAAAGTGCTGACGATATTTTTGACCGCGCGAACGCGTATATCAAGGAGCACCACCTCTCCCCGCGCAAACTGATGCTGCAAAGCCATGTGGAGCTTGTGGCGACAACGGACGACCCGGCAGATTCTTTGGAATACCACAAGGAAATTGCGAAGGAGAAGAACTTCCCGGTGCGCGTGGTGCCCTCGTTCCGCACGGACGCAGCGCTGAACATTTGCCGCGCGAACTATCGCGACTACGCCTTGCACCTCGGCGAAGTGTGCGGTTTTAGTGTGGAGACGCTCGACGACCTGAAAACGGCGCTTTCAAAGCGGCTTGATTTCTTCTGCGAGAATGGCTGCCGCGTGAGCGATATCGGCATTGAGGGCTTCCCGAAGGAAGACAAAAGCTGCGATGCCGCGGAGACGTTTAAAAAGGCGCTGAAGGGAAAGACAATCCCGGAAAACGAGTTCCGTAATTTTCTATTTGAAATGTATGTGTATTTGGCGCACGAATACAAGGCGCATAATGTGACGATGCAGCTGCACCTGAACGTAAAGCGTAACGCATGCACGCGGCTGTTTGAGACCGTGGGTCCAGACGCCGGCGGCGACTGCGTGGGCGACCCGATCCCGGAGCACGAAGTTGCAGTACTTTTGGACACGATGGACCGCAGGGATTCGCTGCCGCACACAATCTTATACACGCTGGAGCCTTCGATGTATATGGCGCTTGCGACGACGGCGGGCAGTTTTAAGGGCGTTGTGCCCGGCGCAGCGTGGTGGTTCTGTGACCACAAGCGCGGCATGGAGGAGCAGCTGAACATTATGGCGGAAACCGGCCACCTTGGGCAGTTTACCGGCATGCTGACGGACAGCCGCAGCTTCCTTTCCTATGCGCGCCACGATTATTTCCGCCGTGTGCTGTGCAACAGGGTTGCGGAAGAGCTTATGAACGGCACGTTCCTCAGCGAAAAGGCGGCGCTGAAGCTGTTAACCGACCTTTGCGTGGAAAACAGCCGCAAGCTATTCGGAGAATAAAAGTCACGTTATAATAAGGAGGAATTTCCTATGAATATTGTCATTACCGGCGCGGGCGGCGTGCTTTGCAGCGCTTTTTCCCGCGCGCTTGCCGCAGACGGGCACAAAATCGCACTGCTTGACCTCAACTTGGAAGCTGCGGAGCGCGAGGCGGAGGGTATCCGCAAGGCGGGCGGCGAGGCCATTGCCGTGCAGGCGAATGTGCTGGACAAAGAGAGTCTGAAAAAGGCGCATGACGTTGTGCTGGAAAAATTCGGCCCGTGTGAGGTGCTCATCAACGGTGCGGGCGGCAACAACCCGAAGGGCACCACGACGAGCGAGTATTTCAGCAAAGAAGATATGCTGGACGAAAACGCGCGGTCGTTTTTTGACCTTGACCAGGACGGCGTTTCGTTCGTGTTCAACCTGAACTTTCTCGGCACGCTGCTGACGACGCAGGCGTTTGCGACCGACATGCTGGAAACAGGCGGCTGCATTGTGAATATCTCCTCGATGAACGCGTTTACGCCACTGACGAAGATCCCGGCGTACAGCGGTGCCAAGGCAGCGGTCTCGAACTTCACACAGTGGCTGGCGGTACACTTTGCAAACTGCAACATCCGCGTGAACGCCATTGCGCCGGGCTTCTTTGCAACAAACCAGAACCGCACCTTGCTCTTTAACGAGGACGGCAGCCTGACCCCGCGCAGCCACAAAATCATCTCGCAGACCCCGATGGGCCGCTTCGGCAAGCCTGAGGAGCTGCTCGGCACACTGCGCTTCCTCATCGACAATGACGCGTCCGGTTTTGTGACCGGCATCACGATCCCGGTGGACGGCGGTTTCTCCGCGTACTCCGGCGTATAATCTGACTTTTGGGAGGAATTTTTCATGATCATCGGTGCACAGGGCTTCACCATCCGCGACTATGCGCAGAACGAAGCCGACTTTAGAGAGACGGCGAAAAAGCTGCACGACATCGGCTACAAGACCTTGCAGGTCTCTGCGTTTGGCGACATTGACCCGCATATCATCCGCGAGATTTGCGATGAAAACGGGCTTTCCATCATCATTACGCATACGAACCCGCAGCTCATTCTGGAGAACACCGAAAAGGTGATTGAGAACCACCGCATTTTCGGTACGAACCACGTGGGCATCGGCATGATGCCGCAGAAATACACGGGCTCGCTGGAAGGTATGCGCGCGTTTTTGAAGGATTTCGGCCCCGCTGCCGACAAGCTGCACGACGCGGGCATGAAGCTGCATTACCACAACCACGGCTTTGAATACGAGAAATTTGACGGCAAGTGCCTCATCGACCACATGGTGGAGGAGACCGACCCGGCAAAATGGGGCTTTATTTTGGACGTTTATTGGACGCAGTACGGTGGGCGCTCGCCGCAGGTGCAGATTGAAAAAATGGCGGGACGCATTGACGTCATCCACTTTAAGGACATGAAGATGCACGGCCACGAGCAGCGCTTTGCAGCCGTGATGGACGGCAACATGGACTTTGTGTCTATTATTGAGGCGTGCGAGAAGACAGGCATTCAATATGCGATGATCGAACAGGACAACTGCTACGACCGCAATCCGTTTGACGAGCTGAAGCTGAGCGCCGAAAACCTGCTTCGTGCCGGCTGCACGTTCTAAGGAGGGTATATGACACAGTTTACACTTTCCGCGTTTGCAGACGAAGCCTCGCCGGAATTTGACCGGCAGATTGCGGCGCTGCACCGCAAGCATATTCCGCTGATGGAAATCCGCGGCGTGGACGGCAAGGGCATTTTAGACCTGACGGACGAGGAGCTTGATATTGTTGAAAAGAAGCTTGCAGCGGGCAATATCGGCATTTCCGCCATCGGCTCGCCCATCGGCAAGATCGGCATTGAGGACGACTTTGCACCGCACTTTGAGAAATTCAAGCGCGCTGTGGAGATTGCGAAAAAGCTGCACACCACGCGCATTCGCATGTTCAGCTTCTATATTCCGGAGGGCAAAAATCCGGAGATTTATCACGATACCGTGATCGGGCGAATACAGAAAATGGTGGACTACGGCGAAGCAAATGGCGTACACTGCTGCCACGAGAATGAGAAGGGCATTTACGGCGACACGCTCAAGCGCGTGGAGAAGCTGCACAAAGCCATTCCGGCGCTGCGGTGCGTATTTGACCCCGCAAACTACATTCAGTGCGGCGATGACCCGGCGGTGAACTTTAAGGCGCTCGCACCGATCATCGACTATATGCACATCAAAGACGCGCTGTTTAAAGACGGCAGCGTGGTGCCTGCGGGTGAGGGAGACGGCTCTGTGCCGAGTATTTTAAAAACGTTGGCGAAAACGGGTAAGCCGTACATGCTGACATTGGAGCCGCATTTGTACGATTTCAGCGGCTTGCAAAACTTGCAGGGCGAGGACGTTCTGCATAAGCGCGTATATAAAGACGCGGACGAAGCGTTTGATGTGGCTTCCGACGCGCTGCACGATATTTTGAAAACCATCGGATAACAGAAAGAAGGCAATTTTATGAGCGAAACAGTAAAGGTCGGCATTGTCGGCATCGGCAACATGGGTTCGGCGCACGCAAAGAGCATTTTCTCCGGCAATATCAAGGGCATGGAGCTTGCCGCCGTGTGCGATATTGCGGAATCGAAGCGCCTTTGGGCGGACGAAAATCTGCCCGGCGTACCGTGCTATGAAGACTACAAGGAAATGATCGACAGCGGTGTGTGTGACACGGTGATCGTGGCAACACCGCATTACTTCCACTCCCCCATTGCAATCTATGCTTTTGAAAAGGGCAAGAACGTGCTGACGGAGAAGCCTGCCGGCGTTTACACAAAGCAGGTGGAGGAAATGAATGCGGCCGCGAAAAAATCCGGCAAGGTGTTCGGCATCATGTACAATCAGCGCACGAACCCGAAGTTCCAGAAAATGCGCGAGATCGTGCAGAGCGGCGAGCTGGGCGAACTGAAACGCTGCATTTGGATCATTACGAACTGGTACCGCACGCAGGCATACTACGACAGCGGCACGTGGCGTGCGACGTGGGCAGGCGAAGGCGGCGGCGTGCTGCTGAACCAGTGCCCGCATCAGCTTGACTTGTGGCAGTGGATTTTCGGCATGCCGAACCGCGTGATGGGCCACTGCAAGTACGGCCATTGGCACAACATTGAGGTTGAGGACGAAGTGACGGCTTACGCCGAGTACCCGAACGGTGCGACGGGCGCGTTCATCACCACGACGGGTGAGTGCCCGGGCACGAACCGTTTGGAGATTACAGGCGACAAAGGCAAGCTTGTTTGGGAAGAAGGCAAGCTGACCTGGTGGAAGCTCGCCGTGCCGGAGCGCGAATTCTGCGTGACGTGCAAAGAGGGCTTTGCGCAGCCCGAAATGACCGTGACCGAAGTGGAAACGGACAACATTGAGCTTGGGCATAACGGCATTCTGCAGAACTTCACAAACGCTATTCTGTACGGCGAAGAGCTGCTGGCGCCGGGCTATGAGGGCATTAACGGCCTGAATATCTCGAACGCCATTCACCTTTCCGACTGGACGGGCAAGCCGCAGGCTGTGCCGGTGGACGGCGAGCTGTTCCTGAAATATTTAAACGAGCGCAGAGCGACCTCGCACGTGAAGGAAGAGAAAGAAGACAGCGGCAAGATTGCAGACCTTTCCGGCACGTATAACGACCGCTGGAAGGTAAGATAAGCCGAACGACTTGTCGTTCAGCTATGGTTTTGTGTTTTCGATGATTGAAAATCATCGATTTCACTGCGCGAAACCACCCCAAGAACCACTTGACGGTAAACGTGGTTAAAAGTTTCGTTCACCTTTTCAAAGGTGGTGGTTTCCAAAGGCAACGCCTTTGGTCGAGCTTCGCAGAGCTTGAAATCCTTTTACCTACACAAAGACTAAGATGAAAAAGCACGCAGATTGAATTTGTCTGCGTGCTTTTGTTTTGAATGTGGGATTTCCGTACAGCTTAAAATTATCCGTGCATAAAAACAATATGCAAAAGCGCCGCTTCCGGGATGAACCGAAAGCGGCGCTTTCTATGCGTTAAATCTTACGATTTAAGTTTTGATTAAGCCTTGGTGCGCTCTTTGAGGCCGTTGAGCTCGTCTCTGAGCTCCTGCGGGAGCTTGTCGCCGAACTTCTTGTAGAATTCCTCTACGCCGGCAGCTTCCTTAGCCCACTTAGCGTTATCAACCTTGAGGATGGAAGCGAGCTTCTCCTCATCGAAGTCCTTAAGACCTTCGAGGTTGATGTCTTCCGGCTTCGGAACGTAGCCGATTGCCGTCTCAACAGCGTCAACTTCGTTATCGCAGCGCTTGAGGATCCACTCGAGAACACGGAGGTTGTCACCGAAGCCCGGCCAAATGAAGTGGCCGTCTTCGTCGACACGGAACCAGTTGACGTTGAAGATCTTCGGAGCCTTGTCGCCGAGCATCTCGCCCATTTCGATCCAGTGCTTGAAGTAGTCGCCCATGTTGTAGCCGCAGAACGGGAGCATAGCCATCGGGTCACGACGGACAACGCCGACTGCACCTGCAGCAGCTGCGGTGGTCTCGGAGCCGGTGATGGAACCGATGAAGACACCGTTGTTCCAGCTTCTGGACTGGTAAACCAGCGGAACCGTATCCGGACGGCGGCCGCCGAAGACGATAGCGGAGACCGGAACACCCTGCGGGTTCTCAAACTCGCTGGAGAGGCACGGGCAGTTAGCGGTAGGAGCGGTGAAGCGGCTGTTCGGATGAGCCAGCTTGTTGCCAGCAGCAATATACTCGGGGCCGTTTACCTTAGCGCCCTTCCACTCTTCTGCGTTGACCGGCGGGTTCTTGTCGAGGCTCTCCCACCAAACGGTGTTGTCATCGAGGTTACGCGCAACGTTGGTGAAGATGGCGCCCTTCTGGGTGGAGATAAGAGCGTTCGGGTTGGACTTCATGTTCGTGCCGGGAGCGACGCCGAAGAAGCCGTTTTCCGGGTTGATGGCATACAGTCTGCCATCCGGGCCCTTGCGCATCCAAGCGATGTCGTCGCCGACGGTCCAAACCTTGTAGCCCTTTGCACGGTAGCCTTCCGGCGGAATCATCATAGCCAGGTTGGTCTTGCCGCAAGCAGACGGGAATGCAGCGCAAACGTACTTAACCTCGCCCTTCGGGTTCTCAACGCCGAGGATGAGCATGTGCTCTGCCATCCAGCCTTCGTTCTTAGCCTGATAGGAAGCGATACGCAGAGCGAAGCACTTCTTGCCGAGCAGAACGTTGCCGCCGTAAGCGGAGTTTACGGAGATGATGGTGTTGTCTTCCGGGAACTGGCAGATCCAGCGCTTCTCCGGGTCAACGTCGCACTTGCAGTGCAGACCGCGAACCCAGTCGTTGCTGTCGCCGAGAACGTCCATGACCTTCTGACCGACTCTGGTCATGATGGACATGTTGAGAACAACATAGATGGAGTCTGTCAGCTCAACGCCGATCTTAGCGAGCGGGGAACCGACCGGGCCCATGGAGTACGGGATAACGTACATGGTACGGCCCTTGTAGCTGCCACGAGCAATATCGTACAGCATCTTGTATGCTTCCTGCGGCTCTTTCCAATGGTTGGTCGGGCCTGCGTCCTCTTCTTTTCTGGAGCAGATGAGGGTTCTGTCCTCAACACGGGCAACATCATTCGGAGCTGTTCTGTGATAGTAGCAGCCCGGGAGCTTTTCCTGATTCAGCTTGATCATTTCGCCGGACTCAACTGCTTCCTTGCGGAGCTCTTCGAGCTGCTCTTCGGAGCCGTCGATCCAAACAACCTGATCCGGATTGACAAGAGCTTTCATCTCGTCGATCCAAGCAAGAATTGTCTTGTTGTTAGTCATTGTTATTTCTCCTTTCGCCAAAAAGGCAAATAAAATGTAAAATAACCCATTTGTCTTTATTCTACCACAAGTTCCCCGCATAATCAATTACAAAATCATGAATTACCCCTATCTTTTTTCGATATAGCGGTATTGATTTAGCGCATATCAGAGGAAATTTGCGGAGTTTTTTAATAATCGAGCTGTAAAAGCGTTACGCGTCCGTTTCGGCGGGTGGCGTTCATATCGATAAGGCGCTGGTTTTCGCTGCCGCGAAAGAGCAGCTCAAGATTGCGCTGCTGTTCGATATACGGCCCGTCCACCAGAACGTCGCACGCGTTTAAAAGCGCGTCCACATCGGGGTTGTGCATAGAAACAAGCTGCTCATACGTCCAGCCGGAATAGGCGGTGACGTCTTTATGCAGGGCGTGCACCTGCTTTGCGAGCGCTAAAAGCGGCTTTGGCTGGCAGAACGGCTCACCGCCCGAAAACGTGATGCCGCGCAGCAGCGGATTTTTTTTGAACATGTCAAAGATGACATTGGTGTCTTCCACCCTGCCGCCCGCAAAATCATGCGTTTGGGGGTTATGGCAGCCGGGACAATGGTGCGGACAGCCCTGTGTGAACACGGTGAGGCGGATGCCGCGCCCGTCCACGATGGAATCGTTCACGATGCCGGAAATGCGGATTTCCATTTTGCCGTGCCTTACAGGCTGTGCTTTACGCGGTCGTGTTCTTCGGCGCGTTTGGCGTCGTTCCAGCGGTCGGTGGTGCCGACAAGGTAGCCTGTGATGCGGCGGATGCGGTCAAACCCGCGGCCTTCGCCGACGATGATGGTTTTTGTATTTTTCTGCGTTTTGGGTGACATGATAACTGCCTCGATTCTTTTTATAAATATATTTTTACATTCATTTCAATTTTTCCAAAGGCGGCGGATGCCGCCTTTTAGGTGGTTCTTGGGCTGGTTTCGCGCAGCGAAATTGATGATTTTCAATCATCAAAAGCACAAAACCATAGCTGAACGACTTGTCGTTCAGGTTAAACCCATGTGTTGCCGTTTTTGCTTTTATGAACTTGCGGTGCAAGTTCATTGGGAGACCCCCTAATTGGGTCTCCCATACTTCAACAGTCCACCGGACTGTTGAAGTTCCCGTCCTGATTTTTGGTAGGCAAAAGGATTTCGCCATTTGCGAATGGCGACTCGGGGCTTCGCCCCAAGACCCCCCCGCCTTTGAAAAGGCGGGCGAAACTTTTAATCACCGTTGAGGGTAACTTTGCTCTATCGAATCAAATGCGAATAATCCGGGACGTCGTGGTAGCGCTTTTTCAGCTCCAGAAGCCTTTCAAGCGGAACGCCTTCGCCCTCTCTTCTGCCGCACCTCGGGCACACCTCGTCGATGATGCCGTTATACCCGCACACAGGGTCTCTGTCTACGGGGTGGTTGACCGAGCCATAGCCGATGCCCATTTCTTTCATGCAGCGCACGATGCTTTCAAATGCGTCGATGTTTTTGCACGTATCGCCGTCGAGCTCCACGTAGCTGATATGCCCCGCATTCGTGAGCGCGTGAAACGGCGCTTCTCTGCGAATCTTTTCATAGGCGCTGATGGGGTAATACACCGGCACGTGAAACGAGTTTGTGTAATACTCTCTGTCCGTAACGCCGGGAATTTTGCCGTATTTCTTTTGGTCTATGCGCACAAAGCGGCCGGAAAGCCCCTCTGCGGGCGTTGCGAGCAAGGTGAAGTTGAGGCCGGTCTCACGGCTTTTTTCGTCCATTTTCTCCCGCATATGGGAGATGATCTCAAGCCCCAGCTTCCAGCTTTCTTCGCTTTCGCCGTGGTGCTTACCGGTGAGGGCTTTTAAGGTCTCGGCAAGGCCGATGAAGCCGACACTTAAGGTGCCGTGCTTTAAGACTTCGGCGACGGAATCGTTGCGGTCGAGCTTTTCGGAATCGATCCACACGCCCTGCCCCATGAGAAACGGATAATTATACACCTTTTTGCTGCACTGGATTTTGAAGCGGTGCAGAAGCTGTTCTTCCACGAGCGCGATTTTTTCATCGAGCAGCTTATAGAACGTTTTCATATCGCCCTTCGCTTCAATGCCGATGCGCGGCAGGTTGATAGAGGTGAAGCTCAAATTGCCTCTGCCGCAGGTGACTTCCTTTGTGTTATCGAATACATTGCCCATGACGCGCGTACGGCAGCCCATGTACGCCACCTCGGTGTTATAATCGCCGGGTTTATAGTATTGCAGGTTGAACGGGGCGTCCAAAAAGCTGAAATTCGGGAACAGGCGCTTGGCGGAGCAGCGCAGCGCGTGGCGGAACAGGTCATAGTTCGGGTCGCCCTCGTTGTAGTTGACGCCCTCCTTGACTTTGAAAATTTGAACCGGGAAAATGGGTGTTTCGCCGTCGCCGAGCCCCGCTTCCGTAGCGCGGAGCAGGTTGTGCACGGCCATTCTGCCCTCCGGCGAGGTATCCGTGCCGTAGTTTAAGGAGCTGAACGGTACCTGTGCGCCGGCGCGGGAATTCATGGTGTTTAAATTGTGGACGAGCGCTTCCATGGCCTGATACGTGGCAGCATCCGTCTCTTTGTAGGCGGTCTTTGCGGCGTATTCCGCGGCGGCGCGGGCAGCGTCGCCCGTGATGATCTGGAAGCCGTTTTCTGCTTGATGGCGCGGCAGAAACGCGCGCAGCTTTTCGGCGTAAGCTTCTGCGGTGTGCATTGTGACATCGGTGCCGAGCGCTTCTTTGATGGCAGCCGTCAGCGCGGCGGCATCGGAGGCGCTCATATCAAACCGCACCTCAATATACTGCGCAAGCGCACGGAAATACTGCTTGCGGTATGTTTTCTTCACGCCCTCCGCCATAGCGTAGTCGAAATTCGGCACGCTTTGGCCGCCGTGCATCTCGTTTTGGTTTGCCTGAATGGCGATGCACGCGAGCGCGGCGTAGCTGCGGATGTCGTTTGGCTCTCTCAAATAGCCGTGGCCTGTGGAAAATCCGTCTTGAAACAGCTTTAAAAGGTCAATCTGACAGCATGTTTCGGTGAGGGCGTAAAAGTCTTTATCGTGAATGTGGATGTCGCCGCTCGCGTGTGCTTCGGCAATCTCCGGCGGGATGACATATTTATCGTAAAATGCCTTGGCGCTTTCGGAGCCGTATTTCAGCATGGTGCCCATGGCGGTATCGGCGTTGATATTCGCGTTTTCGCGCTTTAAGTCATCCTCTTCGGACGGGCGGAACGTGAGGTTTTCAAAAATCTTCACGAGCTCGTCGTCCATTTCGCGCAGGTGCTCATGCTCCGTGCGATAATTGATGTAAGCGTTCGCCGTTTTGGCGTAATCGGCGGCAAGAAGCTTTTCCTCCACCACGTTTTGAATTTCCTGCGCCGTGGGCGTACCCGGCAGCTTTTCGAGCGCCGTGAGCACCTCTTCGGTCAATTCGTTCAGATCGGCGTCGCTCATACGCTCTGCGGCGATCCTGGTATTGGCCTTAAAAATGGCGCTTTTGATTTTCCGCGCATCGAACGACACCTTGTCCCCGCTGCGCTTGACAATATATCGAATCATACGTTTAACTTCCCTTTCCGTTTCTCCCCTGCGGCAAAGCCTAAAAGCTTTCGCTTTGCGCTTTCTGTACTTTCGATTATAGGCGCTTTTCCTATACATGTCAAGGGCATATTTAGTGTCAAAACCACTATATATAGTATCAGGTTTACATAATAATAACAAAATATACCGCGCGTCATAGAAGTGGTTTTCTCCATAACGCGCGGTATAACTTGTGATTTCATGGCGTTTTTTCACGGTTTTCGGGGCACATTTCGGCGCGGTTGTATACCGTCTATACCCGTTTATAAGCCCTATGCACGCCATACGGCGGTTGACAAAATAAAACGCGTTTTTTCACGAAATTTTTTGCCGGTTTTTTAGTTGACGACGGCACCGAGCAGCCCTGCGAGATACACCGCGCCCTCCAAATCGATCTTTGTTTTCTGCATTTTTGCAAAGCGGATATCGGTGCGTGAAAATTTGGCACGGCGCAGGTCGCATTCTTTCAGCTGCGCATTGCGGAACACAGTCTCCGTAAGGTCGCAGCCGGAAAGATCGGCTTTTTCGAGGTCCGCTTCCGCAAAGCTCGTACCGCGCAGACTGATGCCGGAAAAGTCCTGCTTTTTGAGCGGACAATGATCGAGCACACAGTATTCGAGTGTGCCGCCGCGCACGGCCCAGCCGGTGAGGTCTGCGCCCGCAAAGGAGCAGCCCGAGACACGGCAATTCTCAAACGCGGTGACAAACAGGCTTGCGCCCGAAAACGTGCAGTTTTCAAACGAACAGCCGCGCGCCAAAACGTCGTTTAAGCGAGAAAAATCGAACGCGCACGCAGAAAAGCGGCATTTTTCAAGCAAAGCGCCGGAAAACATCGCGCCGCGCAGGTCGCAATTTTCAAACGTATAGCCGCGCAGCTCGGCGTCCGTGAAATCGGTATCGCCGAGCCGCGCGTTTTTATACGTGTTCTGTTCTAAAGAGAACATTACTCTTCTTCCGTCACGGCGATGTGCAGCTCTTTGAGCTGTGCCTCGGTGACTTTGGACGGTGCGTCCATCATGACATCCTGTGCGCTCTTGTTCATCGGGAACGCGATGACCTCGCGGATGGATTCTTCGCCGGAGAGCAGCATAACCATGCGGTCTACGCCCGGGGCGATGCCGGCGTGCGGCGGCGCTCCGTAGCAGAATGCGTTGTACATGGCCGGGAACTTCGCCTTTACGTCGTCTTCGCCGAGGCGTACCATCTCGAACGCCTTGACCATGATCTCCGGGTCATGGTTACGCACAGCGCCGGAGGAGAGCTCTACGCCGTTGCAAACGAGGTCGTACTGGTCTGCCAGAATGTCGAGCGGGTCAATCTCGCCGCGCTCGGCCTTAAGCAGCGTTTCCATACCGCCGGAGGGCATGGAGAACGGGTTGTGGCAGAACTCCAGCTCGCCGGATTCCTCGCCGATCTCGTACATGGGGAAATCGACGATCCAGCAGAACGCGTAGCGCTCTTTATCCATGTGGCCCTCGCACGCCGCGCCGAGCATACGACGCATGACGCCTGCGGTCTTCTGGGCCTCCTCACGCTTGCCTGCGGAGAGGAACACGAGCGTATTCGGCTCGAGAGACAGCGCGGATTTGACGGCTTCCACGGTCTTTTCATCCGCATTGATGAACTTTGCGATGCCGCCGGCAATGGCGCCGGATTCATCGACCTTGAACCAGTACGGCTTCTGGCCGGCCTGCACCTCTACGTCTGCGCAGAGCTTATCGACCGCCTTGCGGGCAAGCTTGCAGTTGGAGACCGGGACAGCCTTGACGATATTGTTTTCAAACGGGCCGAAGCCGCAGTTTTGCAGAATGTCCGTAACGTCCTTGACGCGCAGGTCGATGCGCAGGTCCGGCTTATCGGAGCCGAACTCCTCCATGGCCTGACGGTACGGGATGCGGGCAAACGGTGCGGAGGACGCGATGTTATACGTGCCGTACTTTGCAAAAATCGGCGGAAGAACGTCTTCGATGACGGCAAAAACGTCTTCCTGCGAGGCAAACGCCATTTCCATATCCATCTGGTAGAATTCGCCCGGAGAACGGTCGCCGCGCGCATCCTCGTCGCGGAAGCACGGTGCGATCTGGAAGTAGCGGTCAAAGCCCGCGGTCATGAGGAGCTGCTTAAATTGCTGCGGTGCCTGCGGCAGGGCGTAGAACTTGCCCGGGTGCTTACGCGCCGGGACGAGGTAATCGCGCGCGCCCTCCGGCGAAGAAGCCGTGAGGATCGGCGTGGTGATCTCTAAAAAGCCGTGCTCCGTCATAGCGGTGCGCAGAGCGGAAACAACGTTGCAGCGCAGGATGATGTTGGCTTTCACTTCCGGATTACGCAGGTCGAGATAGCGGTATTTTAAACGCTGGCTCTCGTCCACTTCGCGGGAGTGGTTGATCTCGAACGGCAGC